>Ga0255338_1001660_pt1 | contig 39481 bp, 31 predicted proteins | sample MeOH1_35cm_T4_19_FD_203715 | JGI IMG/M metagenome (GOLD analysis project Ga0255338, IMG submission 203715) | Sandy soil microbial communities from University of British Columbia, Vancouver, Canada - MeOH1_35cm_T4_195 | ecosystem: Engineered > Artificial ecosystem > Sand microcosm > Unclassified ... | reverse complement strand
CGTATCGTGACTACGTGATCAAGAGCTTTAACGACGACAAGCCGTACGACCAGTTTGTGAAAGAGCAGCTTGCCGGCGACGTGATCGGTAAGGGGAACCCGGACGCGGAGGTGGGCACCGGCTTCCTGGTCGCCGGGGTGCACGATACGGTGGGCAACCAGACGGTGGAGGGCACCCGCCTCCAGCGCGCCACCGATCTGGACGACATGGTGGCGACCACCGCGGAGACCTTCCTCGCCCTCACGGCCGGCTGCGCCAAGTGCCACGACCACAAGTTCGATCCGGTCCCGCAGAAGGACTACTACCGGTTAGCGGCCGTGTTCGCCGGGGTCCGCCACGGGGAGCGGGACCTGCCCGCCCCGAGCGGCGCTACGCGGTTGGCGGGTTTCAGCCTCCAGGGCGCTCGGCGCACCGAGCAGTTCGCGCCGGTAGCGGCGAAGTTCGTTCGTTTTACGGTGCTCAGCACCGCGGACGGAATGGAGCCGTGCCTGGACGAGTTGGAGGTGTACGCAGCCGGCGGTACCGCAAACCTGGCGCTGGCCACCACCGGCGCGAAAGCCACCGCGTCCTCGCTGCTGCCCGGCTACGCCATCCATCAGGTCGAGCGCCTGAACGATGGGAAGCTCGGTAATAGCTGGAGTTGGATCAGCAACGAGAAGGGGACTGGCTGGGCGCAAATTGAGCTCCCGACGCCGGCTTCCATCAACCGCGTCGTCTGGAGCCGTGATGCCGCCCCCGAGGCGCGCTTTGCGGACCGGCAGGCCGACTCCTGGCGGATCGACGTATCCGACGACGGCAAGAACTGGAAGCCAGTGGTGACCCGGGAAAAGGAGGCCGTGCGGAGCGCGTCAGTGGTCCGCCGCGCCTACATCGGCACCTTCTCGGAGCCGGACCCGATCTTCGTGTTGCGACGCGGTGACGTGATGCAGCGGACCGACCCGGTGGGGCCGGCCGCGCTCTCCCGCATCCCCGGCTACGACGGTGAGTTATTCCCCACGGGTAAAGGCGCCGAGCCTACGGAGGGCGAGCGCCGCCTCGCGCTGGCGAACTGGATCGTCAACCCCAAGAACCCGCTCACCGCTCGGGTGATGGTCAATCGCCTCTGGCAGGGCCACTTCGGCCGCGGCCTGGTGGGTACCCCCAGCGACTTCGGCCACAACGGCGAGAAGCCTTCGCATCCCGAACTGTTGGATTGGCTGGCCAACAGCTTCATCGACGGAAGCTGGAAGGTGAAGCAGCTTCACAAGTTGATCTGCCTCTCTTATACGTACCGGCAGTCCAGCGCCTCCGATCCCAAGGGGATAGCGGCCGATGCCGGCAACCAGCTCCTCTGGCGGATGCCACTGCGGCGGATGGAAGCGGAAGCGGTTCGCGATGCGATACTGGCTACGAGCGGAAAGCTCAGCTTGAAAATGGGCGGTCCCAGCTTCCAGCTCTTCAAGTACCGGATCGTGAACGTGGCCATCTACGAGCCGCTCGAGCAGTACGGTCCCGAGACCTGGCGCCGGAGCGTCTACCGGCAAGCCGCCCGTGGCATCCGCGACGACCTCCTCGGCACGTTCGACTGCCCCGAGAGCGCTCAACGTACTCCCAAACGCCCCAGCACCACCACCGCCCTCCAGGCGCTGAGCTTGCTGAACGGCCCCTTCATGACCCAGCAGGCCGCCTTCTTCGCGGAGCGAGTACAGGCGGATGCCGGCAAGGACCCCGAGGCGCAAGTCACCCGCGCATTCCGCTTCGCCTACGGCCACAACCCGGACGGCGACGACCGCAAAGCAGCCGCGGACCTCATCCGCAAACACGGCCTCCCCGCCCTCTGCCGCGCGCTCATGAACTCCAACGAGTTCCTCTACTACTGAGACTCTTTGGAGCCGCCGATGGACGCCGATAAACGCCGATTGAAGGCAAGATGGAGACCACGATCAACTGTATGAGGGTGCATGAACAGTATGTCATTCTGATGGATCATCTCCATCTGTCCCTATTGGCGTCCATCGGCGGCTCCATTCTGACCTCTCCAGTTTGCGTCCATTCGCGTTCATTTGCGGCTACTAACCCAGGATTGATCCCATGAATTCGTGTTGTAAGAAGACGGAGCATGCGCTCGGGCGCCGAGAGTTCCTGGGTAACCTGAGCACCGGCCTCGGCGGGATTGCCCTGGCGTGGATGTTGGGCTCCGAGGCACAAGCAGCTACCGGGTCGCAGGAAAACCCGCTGGCGCCGCGGGAGCCGCACTTCGCACCCAAGGCGAAGCGGGTAATCCAGATCTTCTGCCCGGGCGCCGTGAGCCAGCTCGACACCTTTGACTACAAGCCGGAGCTGATCAAGCGACACGGGCAGCCCATGGGAGGGGAGCAAGTTGTCACCTTCCAGGGCGCGAACGGCACGATCCTGAAGAGCCCGTGGGGGTGGAAGCAGCACGGGCAGAGCGGCAAGTGGGTCAACGACCTCCTTCCGCATCTGGCGGAGCGGGTGGACGACATGGCGTTCTTCCACGCGATGACCGCCAAGAGCAACACCCATGGCCCGGGCTGCATCCAGATGAACACCGGTTTCATCCTGGAAGGGTTCCCCAGCATGGGCTCCTGGGTCACCTATGCCCTCGGCAGCGAGAGCCAGGACCTCCCGGCCTACGTGGCCATTCCGGACGTGCGAGGGATGGCGCCCAACGGTCCCGCCAACTGGAACAGCGGGTTCCTCCCCGCCGCGTTCCAGGGCACCAACTTCAACACCGAGCGCCCGATCGCCAACCTGGAGACGCCGAAAGGCTCCGATCCCCAGGCGGAGAGCGACATCCGTGGCTTCCTGAACCGCATCAATGGCGAGCACCTGAAGCGCAACGCCGGGCACTCCGACCTCAGTGCCCGCATCGCGGCGTACGAGTTGGCCGCGCGGATGCAGTTGAGCGCTCCGGAAGTGACAGATGTCTCGAAGGAGAGCGCCGCCACGCTCAAGCTGTACGGCGCGGACAGCGATAATCCGCTGAAGGCCGCGTACGCCAAGAATGCGATGCTGGCGCGCCGGCTCGTGGAGCGCGGGGTACGCTTCGTGCAGCTTTACTGCGGCGGGCCGGCTTCCCAGGTAGATGGTCTCCTGAACTGGGACGCGCACAAGACCCTGAAGGCGGACTACGAGCGTCACTGCCCCATCATGGATCAGCCCACGGCGGCTCTGTTGACGGACCTGGCCCAGCGAGGGATGCTCAAAGACACCCTCGTGCTCTGGTGCACGGAGTTCGGCCGCATGCCCACCCACCAGGTAGGCAGCGAAGGCCGCGACCACAACCCGAGTGGTTTTACCGTCTGGATGGCCGGTGCGGGCGTGAAAGGCGGCACCAGCTACGGCGCCACAGACGAGTTGGGCTACAAAGCCGCAGAAAACGTCACCACCATCTACGACTTCCACGCCACGATCCTTCACCTCCTCGGCCTGGATCACAAGCGCCTCACCTACTACCACAACGGCCTTCAGCGCCGACTCACGGACGTACACGGCGAGGTCGTGCGGGAAGTGCTGGCCTGAGCACTCGTGAAAAGGATGAAGGCAGAAGGATGAAGGACGAGCACCAAGCCAAGCCCTGAACGCCTGAACGCCTGAACGCCTGAACACCTGGAGACCGTCCAAATGATCGGTTGGGGAGTCCTCGGCTGCGGGGACATTACGAACATGCGCGGGGCTCCCGCGATCAACGCGCAGGCGGAGAGCCGCCTCGTCTCCTTCCAGAGCCGGTCCGCGGCGCTCGCCGAAGAGTTCGCCGGCCGGCATGGCTCCGTGCGTTGGACCACCAGTCGCGCGGAGCTGCTGGCGGATCCAGAGGTCACGGCGGTCTATGTAGCCACGGAGCACCACCGGCACTGCGAGGACGTGGTCGCGGCGGCGGAGGCGGGAAAGCACGTCCTGTGCGAGAAGCCGATGGCGAACAGCGTGGCGGATTGCCGCCGAATGCTCGAAGCCTCCCGTGCGAACGGAGTCGCGCTCCAGATCGCCTATTACCGGCGCTACTATCCGAAGCTAATCCGGATGAAGGAGCTGCTGGACGCGGGGGCTATTGGCCGTCCAGTCAATGCGCAGATCCACTTCGGCAACCGGATGCCGGAGAAGTATGCGACGCAGGCCAACTGGCGACTCAACGCCGCGCTCTCCGGTGGGGGAGCGCTGGTGGATACCGGCAGTCATCGCCTCGACCTCCTCTGCTGGATGCTCGGCGAGCCGGAGCAGGTAGCTGCATTCGCGGAGACCCAGGAGCTACCCGTCACCGCGCCGGACATGGAGAGCCTTCTCATCCGGATGGCGAACGGCGTTCACGTGGGCACGTCCCACAGCTATCGAGCTTCGACCGAAGACCGGTTCGACCTATTCGGCACGCACGGCTTGCTCTCCGCCACAAGCGTAGACGGTCCCACGCTGCGTCTGGTAGCCGATGGCCGCGAGGAGCGCTGGGAACTGCCGCGGCACGACAACGTGCACTTCCCGCTGTTCGACGACTTCGCGCACCGGGTCGGAAACGGCGAGCCGCCGCAGTATACCGGCGAAGATGGACTGCTTGCGAGCCGGGTCATCGAGGCGGCCTACGAGAGCGCGCGCGCCGGGCGCGTGGTGGCCGCATGAGAGCGGACGGCTAAGCAAAACCTAAGGCGGGGAGGGGCTATGGAACCACGCCCTTCCCCCGGCATCGACGCACTTTGGAAACGAGTGCGCTTGGTCACTTATGGCCGCAAAAAAAGGCATAAAATCGGCCCGGTAAAACAGCCCTGCGTGGTATAATCCACCCTGTCAGCCAACCCGGCTGGCGCCCCCCTTTCGTTCGGACTTCCCCCTTGCTCTTCGTGGCTTAGCTCATGGTCTGGGCCGGACGAAATTGTTAATTTTCTGTGTAGTCTGATCAGCCTCGCGCCGACTATGCCAGTGGAGGTGAGGACAGTGCCTGCGGCTTCCGTTGCAACAGAACTTGATTTCCCGTTCGAGCCCCTGGAGACCCCGAGCTACGAGCTCCCGCTGTCTTCAGAGCAGGCGCGATACCAACCGCGGTTTCGCGTCGTCACCCGGAAGCCCCTCCCTGCCCGCCGCCCGATTCGGGTTAGCCCGTTCAGTCGCGCAATGGTCCTCGGAGCAATTCCGGCGCTTCTTCTAATGGCCTACGTGCTCTCCTGGACGGTGGTTATGTACGCCGGCTACCAGAGCAGCGCGCTCAAGGGTGAGATCCAGCGTCTCCAGATCGAGCGCACCGAATTGGAAACGCAGAAGCGCCAGGATCAGGCAACCGGCCGCGTCTTGAAGCTGGCGGATACTCGTCTCGGCATGCGGCCCGCCGACCGGCGCCAGTTCGTTCAGGTGCCGTCCCAGGTGCTGTCCAAGCAGCCGTAGCACTACCCCTGCCCCGGCGTCGACGTCAGCGACGCCGGACCGCAGTAGCGGTCGCGGATGACCGCATCGTTCTGATCATTCGATTCGCGCGTCCCGGAACCCAGGTGGGCCGGGGCGCGTCCGTGTTTTACGATGATCGCCCAAGAACATAACGAGTTCGCCATCATTCGGAAGCGCATGGAGCTGGTCTTCTTGCTCTTCCTGCTCTTCATCGTCGTGCTGGCCCTGCGGTTGACCTACTTGCAGTGGTTTCAGGCGCGGGGATTTGCGCAGCTTGCCGACAAGATGCAGTCCCGCACGTTTGCCGTGGACGCCAGCCGGGGCCGCATCCGCGACCGCAACGGCGCGGAGTTCGCCACGGATATCCTCGCAAAAGCGATCGCCATCAACCCGCGCGTGGTGGCGGACCCCGAGACGACCGTGGACCGTATCTCCGAGTTGATCCATCTGGATGAAAAGGATCGCGAGGCGATGCTTGCCAGGCTGTCGAAGGCGAAGGAGGGCAAGAGCGCCTACAGCCAACTCCGGCGCGGGGTGGACCGTAAGCTTGCGGAAGCGCTGGAGGCGACCTCCAAGAAGGATAAAAGCCTTCGCGGTCTCTGGTTGGAGGACTCTCCCATCCGCGTCAATCCCAGCGGCGCGGACGGCAGCCAGATCATCGGCACCGTAAACCAGGACGGCAAAGGGCTGGAAGCGATCGAGCTGAAGTTCGACTCCATTCTCAAAGGCAGCAATGGTGAGCGCCGCGTGCGCGTCGATGCCGTCGGCAAGCCGATCCCCGAGTCGGAGACCCGGGTGGTCCAGCCGGTCAACGGAAAGGACGTCACGCTCACTCTGGATCGAGACATCCAGCACTTCGTGGAGGCGGAAGTCGCGAAAGTCGCCCAGGAGCAGTCGCCGGATGCGGCGACGGCAATCGTGATGGACGTGCAAACTGGCGACGTACTGGGCATGGCGAACTGGCCTTCCTTCGATCCCAAGGCTAAGAAGATCGATCCCCAGGGCCGCCGCAACCGCGCGGTAACCGACCTTTTTGAGCCCGGCAGTATCTTCAAGGTGATCACGGCGGCGGCAGCGCTGGAGTACGGTGTTCCCACCAACACCTACTGCAGCGGCAGCCGGACCATCGGCAAGCACACCATCAAGTGTGCGCACGGTGCGCACCACGGCGCCTGCGATCTCCGCAGAATGCTGGAGCAGAGCTGCAACCTCGGCGCCGGCGCCATCGCCGAGCGGATCGGTCCTACTCGTTTCTACAAGTTCCTGGAAGACATCGGAATTCAGAGCAAGACGGGCATTGAATTCCCCGGTGAGGAATATGGGCGCCTGCCTGACCCGGCGAAGCGGAAGGATCTCTGGCCAACCATCCGCACGGTGAACGTGGGCTTTGGACAGGGCGTGGTGGTAACGCCGATCCAACTGCTGGCCGCCTACGCCGCCGTGGCGAATGACGGCATCTATAACCCCCCGCGCCTTGTGCGAGACGCGCCCGGCGCCAAGTTACCGGAGCGTCTGCCGCATCGGATTATGACCGTATCGAACTCGGCTGCCTTGCGCTCCCACATGGAGGCGGTTGTTGTAAGTGGTACCGGCAAGAAGGCGAAGATCGCGGGCTACTCGGTGGCCGGAAAAACGGGCACGGCGCAGTTGGTCACCAACGGGCGCTATGCGCACGGGCAATACGTTGCCTCCTTCTGCGGCTTCGTCCCGGCCACCAAGCCGAAGCTCGCCATCCTGGTCTCTGTTTGGCATCCGCGAAAAGCCCAGTACGGCGGCGTCGTCTCCGCGCCGGTGTTCCGGGAAATCGCGCGTCAGAGTGTGGCCTACCTCAAGATCCAGCCGGATACCCCCGGCGATCTGACCGATGGCAACGACCAGATCAGCCGGCAGTACGCGCAGGCGGATCGGCGTGCGCGCGCCGAGAAGAAGAGCTCCGCCAATGATTGATCTGGATCAGCTCTCGCAGGTGGTGCCGGGCGCGGTGGTCGTGGGTGATGGTGCTACGCGCCCGGCCGGGGTCGCTTATGACTCGCGGCAGGTCAAGCCGGGCGACCTCTTCTTCTGTGTCAGCGGCGAAAAGTTCGACGGGCACCGTTTTCTTCCCGACGTAGCTGCGCGAGGCGCCGCGGCGGCGGTCGTGGACGCCGACGGGCCCTATCCGCTGCCGGTGCTCCGCGTGCCCAACGTGCGTGAGGCGATGCCGCGCCTGTCGGCCGCATTCTTTGACTACCCCTCCCGGCGCGTCTCGTTAGTCGGGATCACCGGCACGAACGGTAAAACGACCACCACCTTCCTCGTGTCGGCTATTGCCCGGGCTGCGGGGAAGGGAGCCGGGATCATCGGCACCATCGGCGCGCGCATCAATGATGACGTGCTGCCCGGCGATCGCACCACGCCCGAGGCGCCGGACTTCCAGTCCCTCCTCTCGCAGATGGCCGCCGCGGATACCGGCAGTGGTATGGTTGTGTCGGCCGAAGTTTCCTCCCACGCCCTGGTGCTTCAGCGGACCGCCGGCTGTGAGTTCGACGTGGCCGTGTTCACCAACCTGACGCAGGACCACCTGGACTTCCATCACACGATGGAAGCGTACTTCCAGGCGAAGGCGCTGCTGTTCACGGAATACCCGCGCGCCAGCGGTAAGCAGTTTACCGGCGTGATCAATGTGGACGACGCCTATGGGCGGCGCCTGGCCGAGTTGTCCGAAGGCAGCGTGCTCACGTACGGGATCCAAAACCCCGCCGACCTCCGCGCCACCGAGATCCAGGGCACGGCACGGGGGCTCCACTATCGGCTCGAGACCGCCGACGGCGCTTTTCCGGTCTCACTCCGGTTGGGCGGGTTGTTTAACGTCTACAATTCGCTGGGTGCGATTGGCGCGGCCCGGGCGTTGGGTATCCCGTGGGAGATCATTCTCCCGGCCATCGCAAGTGCTGCCGGGGTGCCGGGCCGCTTCGAGAGCGTCGAGGTTGAAGACGTAAATCAGGAATTCAGTGTGATCGTGGATTACGCGCACTCGCCGGACGGTCTGGAGAACGTGCTGCGCTCGGCCCGCGCGCTCAACCCGCGCCGGATCATCGCCGTCTTCGGCTGCGGCGGCGACCGCGACCGCACCAAACGCCCGATCATGGGGCAGATCGCCTCCGAGCTCTCGGACCGGGTGATCGTGACATCGGACAATCCGCGCAGTGAGGACCCGCACGCGATCCTGGCGGAGGTCCTGACCGGCATCCCCGCGGAACGGCTGGAAGCGGTTGAGCCGGAAGTCGACCGGCGCGCCGCAATCCGGCGGGCGGTACAGCTGGCCGAGCCGGGCGATCTGGTGGTGATCGCCGGGAAGGGCCACGAAACGTATCAGATCTTCGCCGACGAAACGATCCATTTTGATGACCGTGAGGAAGCCCGAGCCGCGATCCATGCCCGTTTCTAGCCTAGACTATCCCGTGGACCTGCTCGCGCGAGTCCTCCATGCGAACCTGCGCGGCCCCGGTGAGGCGCGAGTCGCTCGCGTTTGCACCGACTCCCGCCAGGTTCAGCCGGGCGACCTGTTCATCGCCCTGGCCGGCGAGAATTTCGACGGCCACCGGTTCGTGTCGGACGTGCTCCAGCGGGGCGCCGTTGCCGCCGTGGTCAACCCGGAGCGGATGGCCGGTCAGCGCATCACGTCCGGCTCCCTGCTGGAGGTGCCGGATCCGCTGCATACGCTCGGGCGCCTCGCGGCGTGGCACCGCAACCGTTTCCGGGTGCGGATGGTCGCAGTCACCGGCAGCGTGGGGAAGACGACCACCAAGGACCTCGTCGCCAGTGTCCTCTCTCGCCAATGGAATACCCTCAAGAACCCGGGGAACCTCAACGCCGAGATCGGACTCCCGCTCACGCTCCTCCAGCTTCGCCCGGAGCATGAGGCCGCGGTGGTGGAGATGGCCATGCGGGGACCGGGGCAGATCCGCTACCTCGCGGAGATCGCCCGGCCGGACGTGGCAGTGATCACCTACATCGGCCTCTCGCATGCTGAGTTGCTCGGATCGCAGGACGCGATTGCCGCCGCCAAGGCGGAGGTCCTCGACTACTTACCCTATGGCGGTACAGCCGTGCTGAACGGCAACGACCGCTACTTCCGCCAACTCGCCGCCGCAGTGCCTCCGGGCGTGCAGATCGCGGCATTCGGGACGGAAGACACCGTTAAAGACGGAACCAGCGGCGCGTATCTCGGTATCGGTCCCCGCCCCGGCGAGCGGGCCGGCGAGGCGGTAGGAACCCGCTTCACGCTGCGACTGGCGCGAGGTCAGAGCGTGCGTTGGGCCTGGGTACCGCTGCTGGGCCGCCACAACATGAGCAACGCACTCGCCGCGGCCGCGGTCGGACAGGTGCTGGGGGTGTCGTGGCCTCGCATCAATCGTGGCCTGGCGGACGCCGAGATCTCCGGCATGCGCATGGCCGTGCACCGGCTACGAGATGGCAGCGTCGTTCTGGACGATGCCTACAACGCCAGCAGCCCGGAAGCAATGATCGGCGCCCTGGAAGTGCTCCATGAGCTGGAGGGCCTTCGTAAGATCGCCGTCCTCGGCTCGATGCTGGAGCTTGGAGCCGAGTCGGACGCCGCGCACGACCGGGTGGGAGCCGCCGTTGCGCGGACTGCGCCCACGCACCTCTTCACCGTGGGCGAGGGGGGCGCGCGCATTGCGGAGAGCGCTCTCGCCGCCGGCTTTCCGGAAGACGCGATTACTACCTGCCCCGGCAACGCCGAAGCGCTCGCCGAACTCGCCCCCCGCCGCCGTGCCGGCGATGTGATCCTGGTGAAAGGGAGCCGGGGCGTGGCGATGGAAGCGGTAGTGCAGGGACTGCGGGGAATGGCTTGATGCTCCAATACTTCTTCGCGCCGTTCCTCATCGCCGCCCTGGCCGCACTCACCGCGGGTTGGATGTTGATCCCGATTTTGCGAAAGCTAAAGGCGGGGCAGTTCATCAGTACAGATGCTCCGGACCGCCACCGTGCCAAGGGCGGCACGCCCACGATGGGCGGAGCGATCATCCTGGCCGGTGTGCTGGTGACGGTCTTTGCCCTTCCCCGCCCGGAAGGCGGGCTCCGGCTCTCCGGCGGGGTGGTCCTCGCCACCCTCGGCTTCGGCCTGATTGGTTTCATCGACGACTTCCTCATCGTCTCCCGCGGCAAGAACCTCGGATTGCGCGCGCGCGAAAAGCTGCTCGGACAATTCCTCGTCGCGGCGGCCTTCGCGATTTGGTATTACAACGCCGATCCCGGACGCTTCCCGATTGATACTCCGCACTTCACACTGCCGCGGGTGCTGCTCGCCGCCTGGCACGTGCTGCTCCTGATGGGCATGTCCAACGCCGTCAACCTCACCGACGGTCTGGACGGTTTGGCCGCGGGCGTGAGCCTGCCGGTCTGGTTAGCCCTTGCGGTATTGGCCGCGTTCGTGCCGGCGGGCGCCGGCATCGTGGCCTCCTCGGGCACGGATGTCGGTCTGCTGATCTTCTGCGCCGCCTTTGCCGGCGCGACGGTCGGCTACCTCTGGTACAATGCTCATCCGGCACAGGTGTTCATGGGCGACACCGGCTCGCTCGCCATCGGCGGCGGGATGGCTGCCGCGGCCATCGCGCTGCGGCAAGAATGGATCTTGCTGGTGGCCGCGGCGATCCACCTCGTGGAGATGTTCTCCGTAATGGCACAGGTCGCGTCGTTCAAGACCACCGGCAAGCGCATCTTCAAGATGTCCCCGTTGCACCACCACTTCGAGCTCTGTAATCAGCCGGAGACGCGGATCGTGGCGCGATTCACCATCGCCAGTACGTTGTGTGCTCTGATCGCGTTGCTTATCGTGTTTTACCGTTAAGAACAGTCCGGGGGAGCGGCGCGGACGGTTCGCGGCAGTGGCATCGCTAGGTTGCCCGGAAGCCCGAGGTCACTCGGGCACCGCCGGTCGCCGCGGGAAGCGTGGGGTCGTGAAGCCTGGACTGGTTCGCACCAGGGCTCCGGGCAACCACTCGACTTCACTACCTGGTGCCAATTGCCGACTCTCTCAACGCCTAACGCTTGCTATGTCTGAATTCGAAGGTAAACTCATCGGCGTCATCGGCGCAGCCGCCACGGGCCGAGCTGCGGCGCCCGTCCTCGCGCGGCTCGGTGCCCGCGTGCGCGTCTACGACGAGCGCTCCGCCGAGGCGGTGGGGGAAGCGGCCGCCCAGATTGCTCCGTACGCCGAACTTTTTCTTGGCGACCCACACTATCCTGGCATCGACGAGTGCGATCTGATCGTGCCGAGCCCGGGGGTGTGGGCCGACGCACCCGTTTTGCGAGCGGCCGTGGAGCGTGGAACCCCGATTCTTTCGGAGATCGAGGTCGCTTACCGCATCTCGCAGGCGCCGATCATTGCGATTACCGGGACCAATGGCAAAACGACCACAGTGATGATGGTGGCCGAGATCTTGCGGGCGGACGGCCGCGCCGTGCAGGTGGCGGGAAACACCCTGGCCGGCGGCTTTCAGGTGCCGCTGATTCAGGCTGCCGCAACGCTTCCGGCCACGGCTTGGATTGTGGCGGAGATCAGCAGTTTTCAGTTGGAGTGGGTGCAGCGGTTTCGCCCGCGTGTGGCGATCATCACGAACATTACGGCCGATCACCTGAACCGCCACGGAACGGTGGAAGCGTACGCCGAGGCGAAAGCCCGCCTGTTGGACGCGCAGACGGATGCGGACTGGCGGGTCCTCAACCGCGACAACGAGGCTACACGCACCCTGATGACTCGCGGCGGCGGGCGACTGCTCCAATTCGGCAAGGAGCCGCATTCAGAAGAGGGCGCCTGGAGCGAGCGGATCGGGGTGCGACGATGGCTGCGCGCCCGGCTGAACGGACGCGAGATGGATTTGCTTCCCGTTGACCAGCTCAAGGTCCCCGGAGAGCACACGATTGAGAACGCCCTGGCCGCGGCCGTTGCCGCGCTGGCGGTAGGGTGTGCGCCGGAAGCGGTTGCGGCCGGACTGACGGAGTTCAAGGGCGTGGCCGACCGGTTGGAATACGTTTGCCGCATCGACGGGGTGGACTACGTCAACAACACGATGTGCACCAACGTCGACGCCGCGGTCCGCAGCATCGAGGCGTACGACCGGGGTGTCGTCCTGATCGCGGGCGGAAAGGGGAAAGGCCTCGACTTCGAGCCCCTCGGCCGCGCAATCGCCGAGCGGGTCAAAGCACTCGTCGTGATTGGCGACGACGGTCCGGAGATCGCCGAGAGCGCCCGGCGGCACGGGTTCCGGCGGATTACGCGCGCCACCTCGATGACGGAAGCCGTACAGCAGGCCGCTGCGGCAGCCCAGGCCGGAGACGTGGTCCTCCTCGCACCTGCTTGCGCCAGCTTTGATTGGTACTCCAGCTTCGAAGCGCGTGGCCAGGACTTTAAGCAAGAGGTAAGCCGGCTAGCCGAGGACGGGGACCAGGGGACGGTGTAGCGTGGGGAGGAGAGAGTGGAGAGGGAACACAGTCGCTTACATTCGGGGCGGCATTCCTCTTCCCTTCCCCACGCTGGTGTCAAATCGTCCCATCATTGAGCTACGAATCCGGACTTGTTAAGACCAAAATGGAGGTAGGAAAGACGCCGTATTCCTCCTCTGCCTCGCCCACCCGTGTCCGAAAATCGATGGAAGTAGCCCGCAAGCGTGAGAGTTTCGACCGTATCCTGCTGACGCTCGTCGTCATCCTGCTCCTGGGTGGGATGGCCGTCGTGCTGGATGCCAGCTTCGCGCGCGCCTACGGCTCATCGTCCATCGGGAACGATGGCTGGTTTTACGCCAAGCGCCAGGCCATGTGGGTCGGCATCTCGCTGGTAGCGCTGGTGGGATCAATGCGCATCCCATACTGGCATCTCAAGCGGTTGGCAATTCCCGGGATTATCCTCACCTTCTTCCTGCTGATCGCCGTCATGATCCCCGGCATCGGCATCGAGGTGGCGGGCGCGCGGCGCTGGCTTGGCTTCGGCCAGATGCGTTTCCAGCCTTCCGAAGCCGCCAAGCTGGCGCTGGTGCTCTTCCTGGCCGCCTACTCCGACCTCTGGCGAGGGCGCGTGAAAGATCTCTGGCGCGGGTTTGCTCCCCCCGTCTTCGTCACGTGCATGATCGCGGCGCTGATCGCGAAAGAAGACCTCGGCACGGCCATCACCACGATGACCACGGGCCTGTGCCTGATCTTCATGATGGGCGCCCGCCCCAAGCACATGGCGGGATTGTTCGGCATGGCCCTGCTCGGCGGCGTCGGTTTCCTCCTCGCCGAGCCGTACCGGATGAAGCGCATCCAGGCGTGGATTTCCCTGATCTCGGATCCCCTCACGGCGCACGTTGGTGACGCCTACCAGCCTTCGCAGGGACTCATCGCCCTCGGCTCCGGCGGTGTCTACGGGCAGGGCATTATGCGCGGCACCGCCAAGCACCTCTACCTACCGGCGGAGCACACCGACTACATCTTCGCCACCTGGGGGCAAGACGTCGGGCTGCTCGGCTGCGTCGCGCTCCTCGTCCTCTTCGCGTGGCTCATCATCCGTGGGCTGACGGTGGCGCATCGCACCCGGGACTGGTTTGGCTGCCTCCTCGCCGCCGGTTTGACCTGCATCATCGGCATCCAGACAGTGCTCAATATCGCGGTGGTTACGGGGATTGCGCCATGCACCGGGGTGCCGCTGCCGTTCATCAGTTACGGCGGCTCGTCGCTGGTTTTCACCACCATCGCGGTGGGCATCATCCTGAACATCTCGCAGTATCCCAACCGCGGCGCGGCCGCGGGTGCAAAGGAAAGGCATTCGTGTGAGAGTCGTGCTGACGGGTGGCGGAACCGGCGGGCACATCTATCCCGCTCTTAGCGTTGCGCGGTGCCTGGAAGGTCACGAGCTCCTGTACGTCGGCACTGCCGAGGGTCCGGAAGCGACCATCGTCCCCCGGGCAGGGTTGACGTTTCAGTCCGTTCCCAGCCGCAAGCTCAGCCGGCGGCTCGGTCCAGCAACCGTGGCCGCGCTGGCGGTCAGCGCCTGGGGAGTGCTGCGGGCCATGGGCTTGTTGCGGGCCTGGAAGCCGGACGTAGTGCTGGGCACCGGGGGATATGCGTCGGCCGGCATCATGTTCGCGGCGGCCGTGCTCCGCATTCCCACGGTGGTGCACGAAGCGAACGTGGCGCCGGGTCGGGTGAACCGGCTGCTGGCGAGCCTGTGCGATCGGGTGGCGCTCACCTATCCGGCATCGGCGAGATACTTTCCAGCCGGTAAGACGGTAGTCACCGGCCTGCCGGTGCGCCCCGAGTTGGCACATGCGGACCCGGCCCGCGCAATTCGCGAGTGCGGTCTCGATCCCAAGGTGCCGACTCTGGTGGTGAGCGGTGGCAGCGGCGGAGCCCAGACTCTCAATCGAGCGGTGCTCGAAGCCCTACCGCAATTGGGAGCGCTTGGCCTCCAGGTGGTGCATCAGACGGGTAAGACGCACTATGACGAAACCCGCGCAGCCGCGGGCGAACTGCCCTCTTTCTACCACCTGATGCCCTATGTAGAGGACATGCCGGCGCTGCTGGCGGCGGCGTCGCTGATCGTTTGCCGAGCGGGGTCGTCCACGCTGGCGGAGGTCACGGCGGTGGGGCTGCCGGCGATCACGGTTCCTTACCCGTTCGCCGTGGCCGATCACCAGACGTCGAATGCGCAGGCGCTGGCGGATGCAGGTGCCGCGGTGTTGGTGAAGGATGCCGAGTTCAACGGGGAGCGGTTGCTGAGGGAAGTCTCTGTATTGCTGGCAGACCCGGAGCGACTGGCCGCGATGCGGGCCGCGAGCCGGGCGCAGGGTCAGCCGGATGCCGCGCGCCGGGTGGCGGACCTGCTGCTGAACACAGCTCGACGCGGCTCCCGTCGAGCGGCGACCCAGTTGGACGAGCCGCGGACCTCCGGTGCTCGCTAGGCTGCCGGGTTGATTGGCGTTGGGATTGCTCGGCTGGACTTCTGGGGCGCGCAGGTCGTAGGATAGTGCCTCGTGAGGCCGCATTGCGCGGCGAAGTATGAGTTTAAGGGTTCGGACGATCCGGATCCAGGGAGCGTTAGAACACCGGGATGGGCGAAGTTTTCCATTTCATCGGCATTGGCGGCTCCGGCATGAGCGGCCTCGCGCGCCTGCTGCTGGCGGACGGGGTTCAGGTTTCCGGCTCCGACATCAAGGAGAGTGAGACCACACGCTCCCTCGCGGCGGCGGGCGCCCGCATTGCCATCGGTCACCGGGCGGAGAACCTGAACGGCGCCACGCGGGTCATCTACACCGCTGCCGTGAAGGAGGATAACCCCGAGCTGGCCGAAGCGCGACGGCGGGGCGTGCCGACCTCCATCCGCGCCGAGATGCTGGCCGAAGTGATGGAAGGAAAGCGCGGGATCGCCATCTCCGGTACCCACGGCAAGACCACCACCACCGGCTTCGCGGGCTCCGTATTCCTGGCGGCGGGGACGGACCCCAGCATTCTGGTCGGCGGGGACTGGAGCGCCATCGGGGGGAACGCTCGCGGAGGGCAGGGACGCTACTTCATTGCAGAGGCGTGTGAGGCGTTCAACTCGTTCCTGGAGCTGCATCCGCAGATCGCGTTGATCACCAACATTGAAGCAGACCACCTGGACTGCCATGGTTCGCTGGACGGGGTGATCGAGGCATTCCGCCGGTTCCTCGGACAGCTCGATCCGCAGGGCTACGTCGTGGGTTGCCGGGACGATGAGCGAGTGCGACGCCTTCTCTCACGCATTGAGCGGCGCTCCATCACCTACGGTCTGGAAGATGGGGCGGACTACGTGGCCGTCGACCTCTGCCTGGACCAGCCGCAACCCACCTTCACGGTGGTGCGCGACGGTCACCCGCTGGGGGAGGTGCGTCTCAGCGTGCCCGGCCGACATAACGTCTTGAACGCGCTGGGCGTGGCGGCGCTGGCCTACGAAGAAGGGCTGCCCTTCGAGGCGATTGCCCGGGGATTGAACCAGTTTCGAGGCGTTGGCCGCCGCTTCGAGATCCTGGGGGATGTCCAGGACATCCTGGTGATGGACGATTACGCGCACCACCCCACGGAGGTCGCTGCGACGCTAAGTGCCGCTCGCCGGGCGTTGGGCCGCTATACCACGGTGGTGTTCCAACCGCACCTCTATAGCCGCACACAGCTCTTGATGGACGATTTTGCGATCGCGTTCGATGATGCGAACCGCGTAATCGTGACGGAGATCTATGGCGCCCGTGAGGAGCCGATCGCCGGCGTCACCGGCGCCCTCCTTGCGGAACGCATCCTGGCGCGAGAGCCGGAAAAGCAGGTCGAGTTTGCGCCGGACCGCAAGGAGCTGCTCCAGCGCCTCGCTGCAGAAGCGCGTTCTGGCGACCTGATCATCACGATGGGAGCCGGTGACATTCGCGAACTGGGCGAGCAGTTGGCGCTGGAGCTCAAGCACCGGAAAGTGGAGTAGGCGCAGGTGATCCGCGCTCCGTGGTAAGGGGAACGCGCGAAAGAAGCCGTAGCAGGGACGGGGAGCCATTGGGCGGAAGGTCGGTTCAATGTCATCCCTTGCTAACGCTGAGCACGCCTACCGACGGGGCGAGCAGAGATCGAATGAGGGACAAGCCCTCTTGCTACGGTTCCGCGAGCGGACGACCTACAACAGTATCAGAGGGCAGCCCCACCCACCGGGCGCACGGAACCGTTAGCGCGTTGTGGCTACGACAAACCGTACCGTTGAAGGGTGGAGCTTGGGAAGTGCCGGGTTCAAAGCCGGATGACCGGCAGGTGATGTATGTCCAGACTTCGAGTCGCAGTATTGATGGGGGGAACGTCGGCCGAGCGCGAGGTATCGCTTTCGACTGGGCGGCAGGTGTTGCAGGCGCTCGATCCGGAGCGTTATGAGGCGTTTGCCGTGGACACCGCTTACCTTCACCTCCGCGGTCTGGCCGCGCCCGAGGCCCCCGCGGAGTTAGACACGCCCGGCGCAGACGCGGAGCCTGGACCAGTGTCCGCGCCGCGTCTGCCTTCCGGCGACGCGCTCGTGCTGCCTTCGCCCGGCGAGCCGCCCCTCGTGGGAAAGAACCGGCCGGACGTGGCGTTGATCTGCCTGCATGGCCGGTTCGGCGAAGACGGGACGATCCAGGGAATGCTGGAGTTGCTGGGCATCCCCTACACGGGCTCCGGCGTCCTGGCCAGCGCCCTGGCGATGGACAAAACCATGGCCAAGAAGCTGTTCCAGGTGGAGGGTATTCCGACGCCCCCATCGGTAACGCTGAAGGGACACGGCGAAGCGACCCGGTATCTGAATACGCTGCGCGCCGGCACCGCCGAGGTGACGTGCCCGGCCGTGGTGAAACCGAGCCGGCAAGGGTCAACTATCGGCATCAGCATCGTCCACGATGCCGCCGAGATGCCGGCAGCGCTGGACACCGCGCTGGAGTTCGACTCCGAGGTCCTGGTGGAGAAGTTTGTACAGGGAATGGAGATCACCGGGCCCGTGATAGGGAACGATGAGTTGGAGTGCTTGCCCCTCGTGGAGATCGTGCCGGCCAGCGGGTTCTACGACTACGAGGCAAAGTACACGGCAGGCGCCACCGACGAGATCTGTCCTGCGCGCCTCTCGCCCGAGCAGACGCGGGAAGCGCAGGAACTGGCCGCGCGGTCGCATCGCGCGCTCGGTTGTCGTGGTTTTTCGCGCACGGACATGCTGGTCGCGGACGACGGGATCTGGGTCCTGGAAGTGAACACCATCCCGGGAATGACGCCCACCAGCCTGCTGCCGCGCTCCGCCGAAGCGGCCGGTATTTCGTTTTCGAGATTGCTAGACCGGATGATCGAACTCGCTCTGGAGGGATGCACCCATGAACCGACAGCCGCCGCACGCGCGTGACGCCCGGTTCGCTGCCGCGCGTCGCGAGCGGCGGGAGCGGAACCGGAAGAAACCCGATATCCTGGGTGCGGTCCGCGTAGTTGTGGCTCTGTTGCTGGTCAGCCAGAGCCTGCGCGTGGCGTTCACCTCACCGCGGCTGCGTCTCCGGGAGGTGAAGGTTGCCGGCACGCAGCGGCTCTCGCCGGCAGAGGTGCAGCGAGTGGGTCACGTTCCTCTCGGGCAAAACGTGTTCCGCTGCAACCTGGTTCACGTCTCCAATCAACTGCGGACCGATCCCATCATCAAGGATGCGATCGTCACTCGCGAACTGCCCGGAACCCTGCGGGTCGTGGTCACTGAGCGAGTGCCCGCCATCCAGATCATGGCCGGCGCACAGCGCTTTGACGCGGACGCAGATGGGTTCGTATTCCAGGAAGCCGCGGCGTTGAAGCGCGATCTCCCGCTGCTCCAACTACCGCCGGAGCAGTTACCGGGGATCGGTAAAAACCTGGCGCCCGGCCTGCTGAAAGCAGCCCGAGAATGCAGCCGGCTGGCCAAGGGACAAGGTCTACAACTTCGCAATCTCCGCGTTGACGACGGGGGGGAGCTATGGTTAAATGTCGAGACCAGCCCCCACGATCCGTCCGCCGCACGCGCGCTGGCTGTCCGCCTCGGGCGCGCCACGGATCTGCCTGATAAGTTTCGAGATATTCACCAGGCGCTCCTCGGCTGGCCCGATCTCACCGCCAAAGCTTCGTATCTCAACGTGATGTGTGCCGGCCGCCCGGCATACATGAGCAACGCGGACGTGACCGAGACGAACTGATCCCTCATGGCTGACGATGCCGGCGCGAACCTCGACATCCCGGAAACTCCGCCGACACCCGAGGCGGAGAGCGTTTCCGCGTGGCATCCCGACAATGCCTGGGTTTGGCAGGTAACGCTTCTTAGCATTGGCCTGGGAATTCTGTTGGCGCTGGCCATCCGGACCACGGATCGCTTGCGTGTCTCCAATCAGACCACCAACCGGCTTGGCATCTCCACCGCGTTTCTCAGCCGCTACAAGGAGCAGAACGGACGGTTGCAGCAAGAGATCGTCGATCTTCGCGGCCAGGTCAACAAGTACATCGCCGGGATGGAAGGGGATAGCCGGGCGACCGACGACCTCAAGCGCAAGTTCGAGAACCTGAAGGTCACCTCCGGCATCTCCGCGGCGACGGGTCCGGGCCTTGAGATCACAGTGCGCGACAATACAGGGCCGCTATTGCCGGGAGATCCCCCCGGCGATTTCGCGTTGAACCTGGTTCACGACCAGGACCTGATCAACCTGCTGAACGAATTGAAGCGTGCGGGTTCCACGCAGATCGCGATCGCGGGCGCCGACGCTGAGAACCTGCAGCGCGTGATCGTTACCACGACTGCGCGCTGCGTTGGACCGACCGCCATCGTGAATGGGACTCCGCTCTCGGCGCCTTACCGCATTCTCGCACTCGGTGATCCGGTAATGCTGCGTAGGGCACTGGAGCGCCCGGAAGGATACGTCCACGGCATACGCAAGCTGGATGAGCGAAAGATGATTTCCGTGCAAGAGAAGCCGTCGCTCACCGTGCCAGAGTATTCCGGCACGCTTAGTCCCCGGTACGCCCGGCCGGTAACGCCTTCGGCCCGAGACGAGAAGAGCGGCTAGGCGCTATGCCTGCGGAATCTCGCCCGTACTCTATGTCCATCACCGCCGCCGAGAACCCGGTCGAAACGCCGGTCGCCGCTGATCTTTCCGCGGCGCCCTCCGAGCACGGGTGGGTGTGGCAGGTGACCGCGCTCAGCGTGCTGCTGGGGGTAATGCTGGCGTTGGCTATCCAGACCACCAGCAGGATCAAGTTTCTGGGCTTGCCCAGCAACCGATTTGGCGTGTCGGCGGCCACACTATCCAGATATAAAGACCAGAATGAGAAGCTCCAGGGGGAGATCTCCGAGCTTCGGGATCGGGTGAATGAGTTTCGCCTGAGTAGTACGGACGGAAACCGCGCGAGCGACCTGCTGCGGAAGCAGCTTGCGGACTACGAAGCCATCCTCGGTTTTGCTCCGGTGAAAGGCCCCGGCCTGGCGATTACCCTGCGCCACAGCCCGGTGGGGCGCTTGCCAGGCACCGACCCGAGTGATTACCTGGCCAATTACGAGGACGTGAATGGCCTTGTAAGCGAGTTGTGGGCGGCTGGCGCGGAAGCGGTAGCCATTGGGGGAGCGGACTCGCCCCCGCAGCGGTTTGTGATTGCGACTACCGTGCTACCCGCCGCGGATGGCGTGCTGGTGAACGGGCGCCTGATGAAAGCGCCATTCCGGATCCTGGTGATCGGGAACCCGAAAGAGCTACGCGCGGCGGTGCGCATGCCGGAAGGCATCGTATCGGCTCGCGGACTCGATACTCTGAAGATGATCGAGATCAAGGAGAGCGAGCACCTTGTTCTTCCTGCATTCTCCCGCGACGGCAATGCCGGTAACGCGCAGGCAACGAACCAATAAGATCTGGTGGCCGATCGCCGGCTTCGTCGTGAGCTTCGGCATCGCGCTGTCCGTCTGGCGGGAGGGGGTTCCGTTCGCCGTAGCGGATTACCTTTCGCTCGCCGTGTTGGCGGGTCTGGACTCGGTGTTCGGCGGCATCCGCGCCGGCGTCGAGCGGCGTTTTCGCGGCGACGTATTCCTAAGCGGCTTCCTGGTAAACATGGTGCTGGCGGTGCTGCTCGTCTACATGGGCGCGCAGATCGGAGTGCCGGACCTCTACCTCGCGGCCGTGGTCACTCTGGGTGGCCGTATCTTCCTTAATCTGTCCGTCATCCGGCGTCACTCGCTCGAAAGACACCCCATCCGTGGCGAAAAGTGAGATTGTCGTAGCGCTGGACATCGGCACCACGAAAGTCTGCACCCTCGTCAGCGAAGTTTCCGGGGAGGACCAGATCGAAATCCTGGGAGTAGGCATGGCGCCTTCTACCGGGATGCGTAAGGGCGTCGTCACCGATATCTCGGCCACCGCCGCGGCAATCCGCGCGTCCCTCGCGGACGCGGAGCGGATGGCGGGCGTCGACATCGCCACCGTCTACGTGGGCGTGACCGGCGAGCACATCGCCTCGCTGAATAGCCGCGGCGGGGTGAACGTACCCCAGGAGATCCTGGAAGAGCACGTTCAGCAGGCTTGCTACGCGGCGCGACAGGTCGTACTTCCCTCCGACCGGGAGATCCTGCACAACTTGCCCCGGCAGTTCATTGTGGACGGGCAGGACGGCATCCGCCACCCGGTGGGGATGTCGGCAACACGGCTGGAAGTCGAAACTCACGTCGTCACCGCGGCGACGAGCTTCATCGAGAACGTGGTGAAGTGCACGCAGCGGGCGAAGGTGGAGATCGAGGAACTGGTGGTCGAACCACTCGCTACCGGGCTCGCGGTCCTTACGGATGCCGAGCGCCAGCTGGGAGTGGCGCTGGCGGACATTGGGGGCGGCACCACCGATGTCGCGCTCTTCCTGGACGGCACGATCACCCACACGAAGATCATCCCGGTAGGCGGCCATCACGTATCGAACGACCTGGCCATCGCGTTCCGGCTCACCCCGGAAGACGCGGAGAAGGCTAAAGTCACTTCGGGCGCCGCGCTAAGCGAGGAGATCGCCCCGACCGACTACGTCGAGATCCAGATGATCGGCGAGGAAGAGCCCCGGGAGATCCCGCGCGCACTACTGACGGAGATCATTGGTCCACGAATGGAGGAGCTGTTCCAGATCCTTCGCGACCACCTGGACAAGGCGGCGGCCGATGGCGTGGTAGTCTCCACGTGCGTGTTGAGTGGCGGCGGCTCCCAGCTTCCGGGCGCCGTGGAGATGGCCGAGCGGGTCCTCGGGATGCCGGTGCGGATCGGCCGGCCCCGTGAGGTGATCGACCCCAAGGGGCTGGTGGATAGCCCGGTCTACTCCACCGCGGTGGGTCTCCTGGTGTTCGCGGCCCAGCGGATGACGGGCCGTCGGCGCGTTAAGGAGCCGCACTCGCTTCCGGCCGCGGCCGTCCGTCTGCTCATCGACTGGCTACGCCGCTTACGCCGCCGCTAGCGGCGGGCTGCCGGTAGAGCGCCTGGCGGGCCCTGGGAGGGCCGCTAGCGGAGCCCGAAAGTGCGATACCGGGTAAGGCGGCCGACGCGCGGTGCTTAACAGAGTGGAGTTTTTGCTTCAGGAGTCCGTCTGTATTCCATGTAGGTCCGCAGAATCCCCACGGAGGAACTTTCCAGCGGGGCGGGAATCGGATTACATGAACAGGCGCCTCGTGCGCGGTGCGTGAGCCCCGACTTGCGGGTTGCGGTTGGGGCGATTACCCCGAGTTCAAGCAGATTTTTGCGTGCCGGATCGGCGCGTAGAGAATGAAATCATAGAGGGAGATCCACATGGCACAGTCACGACCGAGTAACTACGCGGTCATCAAGGTAGTGGGGGTGGGAGGCGGCGGCTCAAACGCCGTCAATCGGATGATCGAGGCCGGCGTGTCAGGCGTGGAGTTCATCACCCTGAATACGGACTTGCAGGCATTGGATCAGGCGTTGGCGCCGACCCGCCTGCAGATCGGTGAGGCGCTGACCAAAGGCCTGGGCGTCGGCGGCAATCCGGAAGTGGGTCGCAACGCGGCGGAAGAGAGCCGGCAGGATATCAAGAAGCTGTTGGAAGGCTCGGACATGGTCTTCATTACCGCCGGGATGGGCGGCGGCACGGGCACCGGCGCGGCGCCCGTCATCGCGGAGATTGCCCGCGACATCGGCGCCCTGACGGTGGGCGTCGTAACGAAGCCCTTCAGCTTTGAGGGTCCGCGTCGCCTCCGTCTCTCGGAAGAGGGCATCGCCGCGTTGAAGTGCAAGGTCGACACCAGCATCGTCATCCCGAATGACCGGCTCCTCACCGTGGCCGAGCGCCGCGCCAAGCTCACTGATGCATTCCGCATGGCGGACGACGTGCTGCGCCAGGGCGTGCAGGGCGTGTCCGACATCATCACGATCCCCGGTCTCATCAACGTCGACTTTGCGGACGTCAAGGCGATCATGAGCAACGCGGGCACCGCCATCATGGGCATCGGCATCGCGTCCGGTGATAGCCGCGCCGTGGAAGCCGCCGAGCAAGCCATCGCCAGCCCACTGCTGGAGTCCAGCATCGAGGGTGCGCGCGGCATCCTGCTCAACATCAGCGCCGGCGGCGACTTGACCCTGGACGAAGTGTATGAAGCGGCGAACGTCGTGCATCGCGCCGCGGATTCGGAAGACGCGTTCATCATCATGGGCTGCGTCATCGACGAGTCGCTCCAGGACGAGGTCCGCGTGACGGTGTTGGCCACCGGTTTTCAGGGACAGAGCAGCCCAGGGGAGCTCTTCCGCAGCGAACCCGCCCAGCAGCCGCAGCGGTCCTCCGTCCGGACATACACCAGTATCCCGTCTGCCGCGCCGATGAACACGCCCGCCGCGCCGGCGCCGCATGCCAGCGCCCAGCAGAACGACCTGGACATTCCGCCGTTCCTACGCAAAGGCCGCTAGGCACCGTTCGGCAGGAAATGAGGAAATGGGGAAATGAGGAAACGGCCTGGGCGAGCGTGGCCCTACCATTTCCTCGTTTCCCCATTTCCTCATTTCCTGCCATCCAAGCGAGGTGTACCGTTGGGTCTTCGCTCTCCTTCCATCGAACGGTCGGCCCGGCCCGACCTGCTGTCTCGACGGACCGGAGTGTTGCGCCTCCTGGGCGTGGCCCTGATCTGCTCCGGTGGCCTTGCCCTGATGCACGTGACGGCGGATCGTCCGGCGGAGGCACAGGCGACCGCACCTGTCACTCCGGAGGACGCCATCGTCCTCGTGCGGACTACCAACACCCTGCGCTCGTCTCGTGGTAGCGGCTTCGTCATCGGGGACGGCGGATGGGTCGTGACTGCGAGTCACGTGGTGTCGGTGGATCTGGGCAAAGGACGGCGCGCTAGCGACCAGACGGTGCTGATTTACAGCCCCTGGACCGGTCGTCCCATGGAGGCGAAAGTAGCTGCCGTGGATGGGGTAGCCGACATCGCGCTCATCCGGATGCCGCAGGCCGGCTTCCCGGCACTGCCGGTGGAGGGACTGGAGGTGACGGACGCCGCCGCCGCCCTGACCAGCCTCAAAGATCGCCCCCTGCGCCTATTCGGCTTCCCGTTGACCTACGGCGAGGCCACGGTGGCGGCACTCGCGAAACCAGAGCACAACGACAGCCGGCTCCGCGAGATTGCGAAACGGGGAGAGACAAACCTCTGCGTACTGGACCCCTGTCCCGATGCGCAACCTGGCTGGAGCGGCGGCCCCATGGTTAGCGCCGACCGGGGAAGCGTGGTCGCGGTGTTCCACTCGCTCTACCAGAAGGACGAGAAAGAAGCGGGGTTGCCCTCCGGCAGCCTCTCCAGCTATCTCACCGGGCTCCTCAAGCAGGTCGGGGTCGCAGACCCCAGGTCTTTCGGACAGGTGGCGGCGCCGACGGTTGCTCGCGGCAATCGGGCGCCGGACGCGATGGCGTCGGAAATACGCAGCCTTTCCTGGAGCTCGGCCGGAAACTGGAAGAAGGCGGAAGAGGAACAGCGCGAGATCCTCAGCTTACTCCCGGGCGATGCGCACGCACACGTGGAACTCGGCCGGCTGCTGATGGCCCAGCAGAAGTTCCCCGAGGCCGTACGGGAGCTTCGAGAAGCCGTTCGTCTCGCTCCCAAGAGCATGGGCGCGCATCTGCTGCTGGGCCGGGCGCTGCACCAGGACTACGACCCAAAGGGAGCGATCACGGAACTACAGGCCGCACTTGCCGCCTCACCGGGCGAGGTCGAACCGCAGCTCACGCTGGCGCAGGTGCAGGAAGACAATCAGAAAGCGGACCAGGCAGAGGCAGTGCTCCGCAAGGCCACGCAGGACGCGCCGAACCATCCGGTGGTGGTGTACCGCCTCGGCAGCCTGCTGGTGCGAACGGCCGCCGGGCGCAAGCCGCGCGAGGAAGAAGGGCTCAAGCTCCTGGCGCAGGCGTCCGAAATGTGTTCCGCGGACCCGGTGCTCTCATTCATCCCGCTGGGATATGGCCGATCGCTGGAGGCGCTGCGGCGCTGGCGGGACGCGGAAGGCGCGTATCGCCAGGCGCTGAAGGTGGACCCGGAGAATGCCGCGGCCCACTACTACCTCTCGCTGTATTACCTGCACCAGAACCGCATCGAAGACGCGCAGATCCAGCTCAACGCCGGCATCCGGAACAAAACCATCTCGGATGAGATGCTGGAAGCCTTTCGCGCCCTCCAGGCGAAGATCAACGAGAAGGGCACGACCCAGTGAACCTGGCGGCATGGTAGTCAGGGCGTCTCCGAAGTCACAGTAGCCCCGAGCTCGCGGTTGAGCGTCAACGCCGGCAAGCGGTCGAATTCAGGAAACGTGGGGCCAACCGGAGTTACGACGGCACACCTCCCCACGTTTCCCAGTTATCTGGCACTGGCGCGTCTGATCCCTACTCACATCAATCTAGCGGTTCCAGGGTGATGTTGCGGTAGTAGATCTCCGCGCCTTCGGATTGGATGTTGATCTTACCCTTGGTCAGGCTGGCCTCGCTGCCTTCCAGGTTCAGCTTCCCGTTGATGTAGTGCTGGATCGTATCGCCCTTGCAGATCACCTCCACCTTGTTCCACTCGCCCTTCGGCTTCTCGTAGTCCTCGAACTTCACCACGCGGCCGCCGGTGTACTTCTTGCCCTTCACGGTAAGCGAGGGTGGTCCTCCTTCGCCGCTGGTAAGCCACATGTCGCCGCAGTCACCCTCTTCGATCTGGCACTCCAGCGACTTCATCCAGACCTTGTCCGGGCCCACGCAGTGGTAGAGGATCCCGGCGTCGCGCGGCTCATTCTCGTGCGGCGGCCATTTCTTCTCGCCCCACTTGAACTCCAGCGTGAGCTTGTAATTCTCGTACTCCTTCTCGGTACCCACGTATCCGAACTTCTTGCCCAGCGCGTGGATCACGCCCCCCTCTTCAATCTTGAAGATGCCTTCAGGATCGTTGTTCTTGCCGTCTCCGGTGATGTAGGTGTACCAGCCGTCGAAGTTCTTGCCGTTGAAGAGCCGGATGACCTTGCGCTTCTCCGCGGCCTTGACCGGGTGGCTCTGGATTGCTACCAGCCCGATTCCTGTCAGCGCGAGCGTTCCGGCAGCGAGACGCATCATCCAGCAGTTCATCGCGAGAATCCTTTCGTTCAAAAGGAGCGTGCCCTGGAGGCGCTTCCGGTTGGCACGCGAGACGCTTTGAGATGAGGTTTGACGTGGATCCGGAAATCCATCTTTACTCGGACCGGATTTTGACGGCTGCTCGCCCTTACCCAGATCGCAGCGCGGACCGAGCTACCCCTTCGCGGCGCTTCTGGCGGAGAATAACGGGTAGGCCGGGCGCACTCCGGCCTGGAGTGATACCCCATGCAACCTACCGAGTCTTTTATGCTCAGCGAGATCCGCGAGCAACCGGCCGCGCTGCAGCGCCTCCTGGATACGGAGCTGGACCGCGTAGCGGAACTGGCGGCGGCAGCACGTTCCCGCGAGATCTCGCTCTTGTTCCTTGCGGCGCGCGGAACCAGCGACCATGCCGCAGTCTACGCGAAGTACCTCTCCGAGATCATTGCCGGCCTGCCGGCAGCGCTGGCAGCGCCCAGCGTCTTCACCCTTTACGGAGCGGACGTCCGCCTCTCCCACGCCCTCGTGCTGGGTATTAGCCAGAGCGGTAAAGCGGCGGACGCGATCGAGGTCCTCCGCCGGGCGCGCGCGGGCGGCCAGTTAACCGGATGCGTGACCAACGATCCGGAGTCGCCGATGGCGCAGACGGCGGAGTTTCCGCTTTGCTGCCGAGCTGGCGTGGAGAAGAGTCTGCCGGCGACCAAGACCTATACCACGTCGCTGGCGCTGGTGTACGCGCTGATCGCCCAACTCGCGGGAAAGCCGCAGCTGATTGATGACCTCCGCCGCGCGCCGGAGTGGATCGCCCAGGTCCTGGCGACGGAGGAGCGCATCGCTGAGCAGGCCGAGCGCTATCGCTATATGGACGAGTGCGTGATCCTCGCCCGCGGCGTGAACCAGTGCAGCGCGCTGGAAGCCTCGCTCAAGCTCTCAGAGACCAGCTACCTCCGTGCGCATCCGTACAGCGCCGCCGATTTCCAGCACGGTCCCATCGCCGTGGTGGGAGAAGGGTATCCGTGCATCCTGATCGCCCCGGGCGGCAAGGGCTACGACAACATGTCCGGCCTCGCCACGGAGCTTTGCGAGCGGGACGCCGAACTGATCGTCGTTTCGGACCAGGAAGAGCTGCTGTCTCGCGCCACCACCCCGCTGCCGATGCCCACGGTGCCGGAGTTCTTGAGCCCGATCGTGGCAATCGTCGTGTTGCAGCTCTTTGCTTACCACCTTGCCAGTGTCAAAGGCCGCGATCCGGATCGCCCCCGCGGTCTCAAGAAGGTCACGCATACGTTCTAGGGGTCGCAGGCATGGCCGCGAATGGGCGCAACTAGGGGCGAATGGGGGTACCCGTGATGATGCACGTTTCCCCGGAAGACTGTTCCTGGTTGCGTCCATTCGCGTGCATTCGCCGCCATCCCCAGGGGCTGAAATGATAAACGCTGAGCGACTTCGAAAGATCTTTCTGGATCTGGTTGCGTTCAACAGCCCGCACGGTCAGGAGCGGGAAGTCAACCGCTACTGCGTGGAGTTGCTGCGCGACGCCGGTTTCGTATGCCAGGCCGACTCGGCGGGAAATGTCATCGCGCAGAAGGGCGGCACGGCCACAGACGCGCCGCGCATCTTTTACTCGGCGCACACGGATACGGTGCAGCCGACAACCGATCTGGTGGTGCAGGAGACGGACGGCGTCTTCCGCACGAGCGGGAACACCATCCTGGGAGCGGACGACAAGGCGGCGGTCGCCGAGATCCTCGAGGCGATGCTGGTGCTGGAAGAGCAACAATTCCCCCACGGCGATCTCCAGGTGATCCTCTCCGTAGGCGAAGAGGTGGGACTTGTTGGCGCTCATGCCCTCTCCCCCGCTGTAATCGCTGGCAGCATCGGCTTTGTGTTTGACGCCAGCGGCGCTACCGGAACGATCATCACTGGCGCGCCCTCGCATGATTTGATGACCATAAGTATCCGGGGAAGGGCGGCGCACGCGGGGTTCGCACCGGAAAAGGGGGTCAGCGCAATTCGGATCGCGGCGCGGGCGATCGACCGGATGCGGCTGGGCCGGATCGACCCTGAGACAACCGCGAATGTGGGGATCATCCAGGGCGGCACGGCCAACAACATCGTGGCTGAAGAGGCTGAGGTGTATCTGGAGGCGCGGAGCCGGAACCTGGATACGCTGAACGCCCAGGTGCAGCACATGCGAGAGTGTATCGAAGAAGCGGCCTCGCATTACGGTGGGGAAGTGAAAATCGAGTATCTGCGGGAGTACCTCGGTTACCAGTGGCGTGAAGACGATCTTCCGCTGCGCATCGCTGCCGAAGCATGGCGCCGCACCGGTGGAGTGCCGGGCTACCGGCAGACCGGCGGAGGGAGTGATGCCAACGTGTTCAACGCCCGCGACGTGCCCGCCGTGGTGCTCACCTGCGGCTATTTCGACGCGCACAGCGTAAACGAGCACGTGGCGCTCTCCGAGATGGTGGCTGCTGCTAGCTGGGCTGTCGAGATCGCGCGAGTTGTAGCTGAAGGCACTGTTGTTTAGCAACTCCAACGCTCAACGCCTAAAGCCCGCTTCCGCTCCGGTCTTCTCGGGCGCGGCGGATGAGTTCTTCGCTGAGCGTTCGGCGCAGTTCGTCCGCCTCCCCGGGACCGTAGCGGAACCAGCCGGCATGCGTTTTGACACCCAGACGGTCATCTTCTACCAGCGCGGGCATCGAGGGTCCCGGCTCCGCGTTCGCGGCCAGGTCTGGGAAGAGCGTCCGGCAGATGGCGAGGAGGACGTCGAGCCCGCCCAGATCGGCGGTGTGAAAGATCCCGGTGGCGGGAAGTCGGCGGCCAAAGCTGGCGCGGACCACCGTGTCTACGTCATCCGGAGTGGCAACGCCTTCCTCCACCAGGGCCATCGCCTCCCGCAGCAGCGCGAACTGGAGCCGGTTGCCGATGAAGCCCAACTTCTCCCGGCGCACCACGACCGGCTGTTTACCCATCCGTGTGTAGAGCGCTCTCAGCGCCTCCACGACTTCCGGATCGGTTTGCGCTGAAGGGACCAGCTCCACCAGCGGGATGAGGTGCGCCGGGTTCCAGTAGTGCGCCACGAGAAACCGCTCCGGCCGGCCGGTGGCGTCCGCCAACAGCGAGGGCACGAAGGACGACGTATTGCTCGCCAGGATCGCTCCCGGGTCCGCGTGGGCGTCGATCTGGCGGAACAGTGCTCGCTTCAGGTCCAGGTTCTCGGGAACCGCTTCCACAACGAGATCCGCACCGTGCACGGCCGCTGCGAGGGCCGGGCAGCGCTCGATCCGCGCCAGGACCGTCCCGACGGACTCCGGGAGCGCCCCGTGAGTCTGCAGTAGCTCCGCGTGGACCCGAGCGGTAGCCTCACTGTTCTTCAATGACTGGGCGTTGGCATCCGTGATCCGCACGGCATATCCCGCCAGGGCGAAGTCGAGGGCAATGGTCGTACCCATTAGCCCCGCGCCGATCACTGCTACCTGATTGAGTGTCATCTTAGTTCAGTCATACTGCCCGATGCCGGCGGGCGGAGTGGTGCGCCCAAGGGCGCCGGCGAGGGCGAGGAGGCCCAGCACATAGGGGAGTGCGCTCAACAGTTCGCTGGGTATCGCACCTCCGAAGAGCGAGGCGCCCTGGAGCTTGATCTCCGCGGCTTCCCCCAGGCCGAAGAAGAGTACGGCCACGGCGGCCCCAATCGGGTGCCACCGGCCGAAGATCACGGCGGCGAGCGCGAGGTAGCCCCGGCCAGCGGAGAGGTTCTCCGTAAAGCGTCCCGCGGCCTCCAGGCTGAGGTACGCGCCGCCGATGCCGGTCAGCGCGCCCGCTGCTGCCAGCCAGAGTGCGCGCGTTCGGTCTACGCTCACTCCCGCCGCTCGCGCGGCGCGTGGGGCCTCGCCCACGGCCCGCAATTGCAGCCCCGGCCGCGTGTGGTAGGTAACGAACCAGATGCCGGCAATCGCGAGGAGTGCCAGCGGGACGAAAGGGGTGTCCGCGCCAAGTAACGCTCCCAGCAAAGGCACGCTGTGGAGGGCCGGGAACCAGGGCGCCGGCCCGCGGACCTGGACGCCCACTCCGCCGCTGTAGAGGGAGCGCAGCAGGAATGTAGTAAGGCCGAGCGCCAGGAGGTTGAGCCCCACGCCGGAGATGATGGCGTCCACCCGAAGGCTCAGCACAAGATAGGTGTGCAGCAGCCCCAACGCCAGTCCCGTCGCCGCCGCCGCGACAATCCCCAGCCAGGGGCTGCCGCTCGCACTGGCGGCGGCCATCGCGGCGAAGGCGCCGGCCAGCAGCATTCCTTCGAGCGCGATATTGACGATACCGACACGCTCCGAGAGAACGCCGCCCAGCGCAGCGAAGAGGAGAGGGGTCGATAACCGGATTGCGGATTCCAGCACTTCCATGCGGAGTAGAGCCCCTCTTCAACGTCTCGCAACGTTCCGTTACGCCGCGGAATCAGCCGCCGCCGAGGCGAGCGGCGATCTTTTCTCGCAGTGCGCCGATGAGGGGCGCCTCGGGTGCGCGCTCCGACATATACCGCTCCAGGTCCGCGGCATGCTCCCATTCCCCCGCGGCGATACAGCCGTTCGCAATGGCTACGCCCAACTCCGCGGGCCACGCGAACTCGGGATCGTTTTCCAGAGCGGCATAGACCTGAATCATCACGCGCCACTCCCATTCCGGGTCGCGCAGGTCGCTCCCGTAGTTGTCCAGCGCGTTGCAGTAGAACCGGAAGGCGTCCCACACGCGGGTCACGGGCTTGCCCAGGCGCTCGGCTGTCTCGGGTGGCAGCGGTCCCCGGATGCCTTCCGCCACCTCGCGCGCCCACTCCGGCATCCACTCCAGGAACTCCTCGCGGGTGCCGGAGAAGCGAGGGTAGAGGAGCACCTCGTCCCGGCGCCGGCTGAAGAGCCGCGTATCCAGCCAGAGCCGCTCCTCGGTTACATCCAGTTGGCCGAATAGCAGATACTCGCCGGAAAGCTCTCCCAGGTGCTGGCGCGACTCCGTATCGTCCGCCGTGGCCACGGTGACCACGTAGCCGAGCCCCTCTTCCACGTCCACCACCAGCGGCGCCCAATCGGCATCCACCGCGCCGGAGGCCCGCAGCATGCGCGCCAGCACGTCCGGAATTCGCCGCGCGATGATGCTGCCTACGTGGAGACTGTTCTCCGTCAGGTTCAGCGGAATACACCAGAGTTCAGGCATCGTCAGGATGGGCCGGGGGGGATTTACCACAAAGACACGAAGGCACGAAGGGGAAGAAGAAGTTTGGACACTACAAGTGAGCTTCGCGGGCTGATAAGATCGGCATCAAGTTCCGATGCAACAGAACTCCATGCCTTCAGCGTCTTGGTGCCTTCGTGTCTTTGTGGTAAATGCCTCTGCTGGCGTCTGCTGGACAGTTCGTTTCTCACAGCGCGGCGACGGCGGCGAATTGGTCTTTGAGGCTCGTGTACAGGTTGCGGTAAACCGGGTAACAGCGGTTGTAGATGGCGGTATTCTCGGCGATGGGGGCGCAGTTCTCGACGACTTCGATGGTGGCGCGGCAGGCTTCGGCAACCGAACCCCAGACGCCGGTGCCGACGCCTGCGAGCAGGGCGACGCCGAACGCAGGGCCCTCGTCGACGTTGATGGTGACGTGCTCGCGGCCGGTGATGTCGGCCTGGATCTGACGCCACAGCAGGCTGCGGGCGCCGCCGCCGCTGGCCCGTACCTCGCGGACCGGGACGCGCATCTCGTCCAGGATCTCGAACGAGTCTCGCATCGCGTAGCCGACGCCTTCCAGCACGGAGCGCGCCATGTGGCAGCGATTGTGGCGCAGCGTGAGCCCGAAGAAGACGCCGCGCGCGTTCGGGTCCGGGTGCGGGGTGCGCTCGCCGGTGAGGTAGGGGAGGAAGACGAGCCCTTCGCAGCCGACGGGGGCGTTCTTCGCCTCTTGAGAGATCAACTCGTACGGGTCCACACCCATTGCCGCCGCAACGTGCATCTCGGCGCCGGCCAGCACGTCCCGGTACCAGCGCAGGGAGCCGCCCGCGGAGAGGATGACGCCCATCTGGTGCCACTTGCCGGGCACGGCGTGGCAGAAGGTGTGGAGACGCAGGTTGGGGTCCACCGTCGGGTCGTCGGAGAACGAGAAGACGACGCCGGAGGTGCCTACCGTCGACGAGATGATGCCTCGCTCCACGATGCCGTTCCCCACCGCTCCGGCTGCCTGGTCGCCACCGCCACCCACTACGGGGGTGCCGGCCTTCAACCCGGTGGCCGCGGCCGCTTCCGCGCTAACGTGGGCGGACGGGACGTACGATTCGAAGCACTCCGGCATCCACTCCTGCGGCACGTGGATGGCGTCCAGTAGTTCACCGGCCCAGCGGCGCTCCCGTACGTTGAACATCGCCGTTCCGGAGGCGTCCGACACCTCGGTAGCAAAGGCGCCGGTCAGCTTATAGCGGATGTAGTCTTTCGGGAGCAGGACCTTGCGTACCCGCGCGTAATTCTCCGGCTCATGATCGCGCAGCCACACGACCTTGGGGGCGGTGAACCCGGTGAGCACCGGGTTGCTGGTGAGCTCGACGACGCGCTCGGCGCCCACCGTCCGGGTGATCCACTCGCATTGGGCGGCAGTGCGCTGATCACACCAGAGCAGCGCGGGCCGGATCACCTGGTTGGCATCGTCCAGGAAGACGGACCCGTGCATCTGGCCGGAGAGGCCGATTCCGGTCACTGCATCGCCGGGGAGGTTCGCCTGGCGCAGCACGGCGCGGATCGTGACCTGGGTCGCTTCCCACCAGTGGTGTGGGTCCTGCTCCGCCCAACCGGGCCGGGGGGTGCTCAGCGGGTATTCGTGCGTCGCCGACGCAAGCGTTACCCCCTGGTCGTCGATGAGCAGGGTTTTGGTACCCGAAGTACCTACGTCGATGCCAAGCAGGGCCATGAAGCTGAGCTCCCAAGCAATCTTAAGGTTGAGCGCAGAGACGCAGAGGGCGCAGAGAAGAAGTCAAAGTGAGGGCGTATATGCGGTCCCCTCGACGCAGTGGAGCGAAAGGAAAGGGCATCGATCACCGGGCTCTTCCCAATCCTGTTTAGATCTACTGCGTTCTCTGCGTCTCTGCGGTGTATCTCGTTCCTCGCGCTTGGGAATTCCTGCCTAGACGAGGGCTTTCGCCCACTCGACGATGTCTTGGGCACAGCGGACGTGGAGGCGGGCGGACGTTTTGTCGTAAAGCTGGGCGGGGACGCCGTCTACGCTTTCCGGGTTCCGGGAGGCGAGGAACTCAGGGTTCAGTTCCGCGGAGGCGTTCATGATTTCCACCGGGGCGTTGAGGCTGTTCGCCATCTGCACCAGGTTGTGTCCCTTTACGCTGCGGCGCTGGTGGTCTACAATTGCTGCCTTCAGCGCTTTCTCGGCGGCCTGCTGGCTGAAGAAGACGCTGGCGTAGTAGATGCCCGCATCCATCAGGGTGGTGGCGGTCGCAAGGTCGGCGCGGGCCTGTGACCAGAAAGCCATGGCTTCCTTGCGATAGTCCTTCATCTCCCGTTCCTGGTCCATCCTCGGCTCCGTCTCTTCCCAAATAGGAACGATTAAGGGGGGCTGGGGGTCCCCCGTCCCGCCACGAACACTTCGACCATCCGGCGGCTCGCATCCTCCACCAGCGCGGCGCCCGTTCGCATCGCGTCCTCCAGCGTCATCGGCCGTGGAATCACCGAGGCCACGCCGCAGATGCCGGCCTGCCGGTAATCACCCAGGTCGTCCGAAACCGAGCCCGCCAGCGCCAGCACCGGCACCCCGGCACGCCGGGCTCGCTCCCCGATGCCGGTGAGGGTTTTCCCATAGGCCGTGGTCTGTCGATCGATCCGGCCTTCGCCGGTGAGTACCAGATCGGCGTCTTCAAGATGCGATTCGAACTGCACGGCGTCCAGCACTAACTGCACGCCGCGCTCCAGTCGTGCGCCCAGGAATGCCAGCAAGGCAAACCCTAAACCGCCCGCCGCCCCGGCGCCGGGCGTGTCTTTCCACTGTTTACCCAATTTTGCCGCGCTGATGTCAGCATAATGTGTCAGCGCGGCATCCAAATTTGCAATGCCCTCCGGCGAGGCGCCCTTCTGCGGCCCGTAGATTGCCGAAGCCCCTTCAGGTCCGGTAAGCGGGTTCGTTACGTCGCAGGCGGCGATGATTTCGAGGCCGTCCGGAATCTGGAAACTGCCCAGATCAATGGCCGCGAGTTGCCGGAGCGGTGTGCCCCCGGGTGGCAATTCCCGGCCGTCCTGATCGAGCAGCCGAACGCCCAGTGCCTGGAGCGCTCCGGCGCCGCCGTCGTTGGTGGCGCTGCCGCCGATTCCGATCAGCAGCCGTTTTCGGCCGGTAGCGAGCGCCGCCCGGATCAATTCACCGGTGCCGTAGGTGGTGGCGCGGTAAGGATCCCGCTCCGCGGCAGGCACCAGCGAGAGCCCGGACGCCTCCGCCATCTCCACGAAGACCGTTTCGCCGTCTCCCAGCAGACCCAGCCGCGCGGTGACGGGTTCCCCTAACGGACCGGTTACCACGTGAGTCTCAAAGGTGCCGCTCGTGGCGGTGACCAGCGCGTCCAGTGTCCCTTCGCCCCCGTCGCCTACCGGCAGCTCGACGATCACCGCATCCGGCAGGGCTGCCCGCACGCCGGCCGCTATCGCCCGTGCTACCTCGGGCGATTTCAGGCTCCCTTTGAAGCTATCCGGAGCAATGACGATCTTGAGAGGCATCAGGGTGTGTTAGCGGTAGATGGACGCGAATTGAAGGACCCAAGGGACGGCAGCGACAAGAATGGACACTGGCTTCATGGGCCGCCACGCTTCCGAATAGGCTCTTTTCCTATTTGCATCCATCCTGAAGATCTATGCCGGTACTACAGGCTGGCCGGTGCGGGCGGATTCGTAGGCGGCGAGGGCGATGGCGACGTTGCGCCGGCCTTCGGCTGCCGTGATCGGCGCGGGGGTGCCGTTTCGCAGTGCTTCGAAGAAGAGGCGCAGTTCCTGGCGGATGGGGGGCTCAAGCTGGAGGTCGGCGATGCGGATGGTTTGCGGCTCGCCGTCTCGCCGGGCGTAGCGGATCTCCGCGGTGGGACCGAAGCCGCCGGTGTAGACGATGGTGCCCTCGTCACCCTGCACCCGGCCGGTGAAATCGTTCATCGCGGCGAGCGTACTGGCGTGGAGCATGCCGACGGCGCCGCTCTTGAAGCGCAGGGACACGAAGTAGAGGTTCGGGTAATCGGTGGGGTCGTCCAGGTAGTGGTCGGCCTCGGCGTAGACGCGCTCCACGTCGCCGCAGACCTGGCACATGAAGTCGATCTCGTGGGCGTTTACCTCCATCAGGAGGCCGCCCGAGAGCTCCAGCGAGTTGCGCCACGGCGCAGGCCAACCGGTCCAGCAGCCGCTATTGAGGCGGGTGGTCGCAATGCCGAGGGGCCGGCCGATCTCACCGCGGCGCACCAGCTCCAGGATCTGCCACCAAGTGGGGTAGTAGCGCAGCACCTGACCCACAGTCATCTGCACCCCGGCCTGCTTCGCAGCCGCGATCATGGCATCGCAATCGGCGAGGTTGGTGGCGATCGGCTTTTCGACAAAGACGTGCTTGCCGTGCGCCACTGCCAGCTCCGTGTGTTCACGATGCAGGAACCCGGGCGTGGCGACGATTACCACATGCACGTCGTCCCGGTCGACCAGCGTCTTCGCGTCCGGGAATACGGGTGCGCCCAACTCCGAGGAGGCGCGCGCCGCGGCCTCTGCGCTGACGTCCGTCACTCCGACCAACCGCGCTTCGTCGAGGGTTATCAACTGCTTGCCGAGGTTGCGACCCATCCCGCCGCAGCCGATCAACGCTACACCCATTTGCCCCACGGTGTTCATGCCTCCCTGGCCTGTCTTGCTACCTAGCCAATCTTAACCCGACGCGTTTGAGCGGGGGTCATGTTCACCACGGAGACACGGAGACACAGAGAAGAGGAAGTTTTTAGACAGGATTAACAGGATCAATTGGATCGGGGGGCAGCACTGCCGGATTTTGATGAGTCTTACGCAAGCCGCCACATTCGGATTTGACAGTTGTCTCGTAGTGCAGCACCGGATTCCATCCTGTCCATCCCGTTAATCCTGTCTAAAAACTTCCTCTTCTCTGTGTCTCCGTGTCTCCGTGGTTTAGTTTTCTAACTCACCCATGATCTCGCGGAAGTAGGCGGCGTCGCGTTGGGCGGGGATGCTGGGGTCGCCTTTGCCGCAGTACTCGATGCAGTAGGGGCCGCTGTAGCCGCTGCGGACCACGGCCTGGAGGCCCTGGAAGTAGTCGATGTCGCCGAAGTCGAGGGGCCAGGTGTAGTCGAAGCCGCCGGCGAGGGCGCGGCAGTTCTTCAGGTGCACGTAGCCGAGGCGGGGACCGAGGATCTCGACGGACTCCGCGATGGGCTCCGCGTCGGCGACGGCATACATGTTGCCCGGGTCCAGGTTGCCGATGACGTTGGGGCGGTCGATCAGGTCCAGCAGCTTGCGCGCGGAGGCGGCGGTATCGTGCGGGGTGTTCATGTGCACCTCGAACGAGATCCATACCCCCGCCTCGGCCGCGACCTCGGACAGCTTCTGGTAAGCCTCGGTGGCACGCTCATAGTGCGCCGGGACGGCGATGCGGGAGCCGTTCTCGCTCCAGTTGTTCAGGTCCGGCCCGACGAGGGAGCCGATGCTGCCGTTGACGCCCTCCGCGCCGATCTGCCCGGCCAGGCGGATGATCTGGGTGAGGTGCTCAATGGCGGCCTGGCGTTGGGCCTGGTCCTCCACGATGACGCTGGCACTGAAATCCACTACGGCGATGCGGCTTCCCGCGGCCCGGGCGACGCGCGCGGCCTCGGGGATGGTGGTTGCCGGGGCGTTGCGGTCGTAGTGGAGCGTGACCAGCTCCAGGCCGTCGTAGCCGTACTCGCGGCATTTGCGCGCCGCCCGCTCCAGGGGCTGGCCGCGGTACGTGTAGCTGTGCATGTAGAGCATGAAGAGGTTCCTGAACGGGAGAGGGGAAGATCGGCTAGTGAATTATTGCCTCCCCGCTACCACACCCGCCCAGCGGCGAGGGCGACTTTCAAGCGGAAGCAGTCCGCCGCAGCGGGGCTGCGAGCCGACTGCTCTGGGGAGCGTGGCACAGTTTGATGGTTTCGGTGTCGTGACGGTGTGGTTTTCTGTTGTAGATAAGCGCAACTGGGGGCGAAAGGGTGCCATGCGGAGGCAACGGTTTGTGCCTGGCGTTGCATCATTTTGCATCTTTTGGCAGTCCATGGAAAAACGGGGGATAGGGGGGTAGCGGATGGGGCGGGGGATGGGCTGGAAGTTGGGCAAGGGTGCGAACATATAGTTTGTTATTATACCTTGCGGGGGCTTTGTTGCCCAGGTAGCCTCTGGTAGGAACAGGGATGCTTGATGATAGTTGTCCCGCGCCGGTGTGCGCTCCGCCGTTAGAGTCCGCTGGGGGCCAGCACACGGGAACTGCCTACTGGTCTGTCGATGGGCTATCGCCGAGCGAGGTGGCGTCGTCTCGACGCCTTCCGGTGAGCCGGCGGCTCACCGGGTCGCCGAGACGGCGGCTCCATCCCGGGTTGGTGCCGCCGATGTCGCAAAGTCAGGATTATTTCTGCACAGCGGCTTTCAGGTGCCGGTCCAGGAAGGCGTAGGACTGCATCCGGGGCTCGTCCGGGAAATCGTGCTCGCTGTCGGGGTGGACGGCCTGGAGGTGGTCCGGCTGGCCGTAGAGCGCGAAGATGGGGCGGGCGGCGGCGATGCTGTCTCGCACGCCGGAGACCTCGAAGTTGCCGTCGTGGAGGGGGCTGTTGGTGAAGAACGGGCGAGGGGCGAGCGCGGCGACCACTTCCGGGAAGTCGAACGGCATGCGGTCCGGGTTCTTGTCGTAGACGGTGGCGATGCGGGGCATGTAGCGGGGGCTGGTCCAGCCGGTGAGGTTCCCCTCGTAATACTTGTGGAACCGGGTGAAGCCGCAGCTCGAAACGATGGCCTGGATGCGGGGCTCGAACACCGCGGTGAACATGGCGTTGTGGCCGCCCAGGGAGTGGCCGATGGCGCCGATGCGGGAGCCGTCCACCTGTTCGAGGCTCTGCAGAAGATCCACTGACCGGATGTTGTCCCAGATGGCGCGCATGGTACCGCTCTGGAAGCCGTCCTTGGGGTCGAACTCGCAGGCGTAGTCGCCGAAGGTGGGGTAGTCGGGCGCCAGGGTCACGTAACCGCGCTGGGCCAGCTCCAGGGCGTACTGCCGGTGCGGCTTCCCGCCAATGGCCGCGGCGATGCCCTTACCCAACTCGCCGGTAGGGTGGAGGCAGAGCATCGCCGGCGCTTTCTTGCCGGGCTCCAGGGGGGGCAGGAAGAGGTAAGCGGCCACCCGCTGCCGGGGATGCGTGCGATAGGTGATCTTGCGGCGGACCAGATCGCCGACGCGGACTTCTTCCTCGACCTTTACGTCCAGCGGCACCCGCATTTCGGGACCGGGGAGCGGTCCCATGACGGCTTCCATGCCTGCCAGGACGTGCTTGCGGCGGATCTCCCAATCGGCCGTGGTCTTGATCGGATGACGTGCTCCCGCAGCATCCAGGTAGTAGGAGAGGTCCTGGTGCTCGAGGTAGGGCGAGGCTGGATGCTCGGCGGCCCCAGCGACGGTTGCGAGAATCAGCACGCTGCCGAGGTACAGGTTGCGGAGAAAGGGGAGCATGGGCTGTCTCGTTTGGGAAGTAAGTGGTGCGTTGCCTCATCCAAGAAGTTGGCTCGCGACCCGCTGCCCGCAGGGGGATCAATCCCCGCGCTACACCTGGGAACCCGGCTGAAGCCGGCTCTGTGGTCGAGTGTCCGAATTCACTGGCCATTTCCCGACCGCGACTATAAGTCGATGTGGACTAGTGAGCAGTGCCAACCCCTGCTCACTAGTTCCTGCTATGGAGATTTCGTTCTTGCGATTCAAGGTAGCTGAAGTCCCGGCTGCTCTTAAGCCCACCGATGCGACAAGGCGAAGAGACAGGGG
>Ga0255338_1001659_pt1 | contig 39489 bp, 33 predicted proteins | sample MeOH1_35cm_T4_19_FD_203715 | JGI IMG/M metagenome (GOLD analysis project Ga0255338, IMG submission 203715) | Sandy soil microbial communities from University of British Columbia, Vancouver, Canada - MeOH1_35cm_T4_195 | ecosystem: Engineered > Artificial ecosystem > Sand microcosm > Unclassified ... | reverse complement strand
GTCCATGAACGGGTCGTGCGGCTTGGGCAGGTGCGTGTGCACGGCCTGCATCACCTCGCCCAGTGCATGCGGGCCGGTCACGGCCAGCACCTTCGGGTGCACCGACGTGATGATGTCCTCACCCGCGGCGTTCTTCTTGGCGCCCAGGCAGCCGGTGACGATCACCTTGCCGTTCTCGGCCAGTGCCTCGCCGATGGCGTCGAGGCTTTCCTGCACGGCTTCGTCGATAAAACCGCAGGTATTGACGACCACCAGGTCGGCGCCGTCGTAGGTGCCGCTGATGGCATAGCCCTCTGCGCGCAGCTGGGTAATGATCTGCTCGGAATCCACAAGTGCCTTTGGGCATCCAAGGCTTACAAATCCCACATTTGGAATATGGTCTTTCTTGATCGTTGATTCTGAAGGGTTTTTCACGGTTACTTCCAAATGTGGGGCGAGCGAGGCGGGACATGGCCGCCTGGCGGTACAAAGCCAATCGCGCATTTTAACCGCTCGCTGGAGTTTGCCGGGGCCTCATGGCAGACATGAACGTGGCAGGCCGCTTGCGGCTGCAGGCTATCGCGCGGGCCAATGCCGCCTATGACGTCCGTCAAGCGGTCCATGGCAAACTCTATGAGCAACGCACCTTCATGCTCTCGGCCACGATGGACTTGTGAACGATGCGCGCGCATACGACTCTGATGGCCACGTCTGCGCGAGCCTATCGTAACGAGGGTGATGCCCCCAGCATGCCCTCCAGGGCGCTCTCGATCACCGCCTGAACCTCCCGCGCCCCTTGCAGGCGCCGGATGGCTGCATGCAGCTCGGCAGCCTGCGGCCAGGTCCGTTTCAGGTAGCTGAGCCACAGCTTGACGCGTCCGTGCTCGTGAGCGCAATTGTCATTGGCCTGCAGCTTCTTCAGGTAGCCGGCGATATGGCGGAGCACGGACGGCCATTCCTCGGCAGAGGGCGTTCTGTCCATCAGTCCGCGTATCCGCAAGGCCAGGAATGGATCCGACACGGCACCCCGCCCGATCATCACGTCGGCGCAGCCGCTGACCGCCCGGCAGCGCTCCCAGTCGGCCACCGTCCAGACTTCGCCGTTGGCAGTGACCGGCACGTCCACCGCAGCATCGATACGCGCGATCCATTCCCAGTGGGCCGGCGGCCGGTAGCCATGATCCCGGGTCCTGGCATGCACGACCAGGGACGCCGCGCCCCCTTCGGCCAGGGCCGTGGCGCAGTCGATCGCCAGCGCCGTATCGGACACACCAAGCCGCATCTTTGCGGTCACGGCGATGCCGACAGGCACCGCGGCGCGAACGGACGCAACGATCCGGTTCAGCAGTCCGGGATCCGCCAGCAGCATGGCCCCGCCGCCGTGCCGGTTGACGACCTTGGCCGGGCAGCCGAAATTCAGGTCCACGCCATGCGGCGATAGCCGGGCTGCCTGGGCGGCATTCACCGCCAGCCATTCAGGATCGCTCCCCAGCAACTGGATCACCATCGGCGTGCCGCTGGGGGTATGGCCTCCGTCAAGGATCTCGGGCGTGTCTCTCTCGTAGACGCGCTCGGGCAGCAGGGAGCCCGTCACCCTGACGAACTCGGACACGCACCCGTCGTACGCGCCTGTGGCGGTCAGCACGTCGCGCAACACGTAGTCGGCAAGCCCCTCCATGGGAGCAAGGAACAGCCGGCTCATGCGGAAGCGGGCGCTGCAAAAGAGCGCTTTTCCTGGTGACAGACGGGAAGCGGGTGGCCTGTGTCTTGGATTGCGGAGGGCATTGGGATTCGCGCTGTGCTAGGCGAGTCCGCTGTATGAATCGCCACATTTGAGAGGGGTAGACAGCGTGATGCTGCTGCGTGCTACCCGGATGCGGGGATTTTAACCGATCGAACGGGCGAGGCAGGTCAGCCGATCAAGCGGCACGAAACCCGCTTTGAGCAAAGCGGGCCACATGGAATTCCGATGGTGGAATACGCGGTGCCGGGGGGCTAATGACTGTACGCCAGTGGCTGGGGGACGCCCGACTCCTGGGCTCGTCCCGGACAGGTCCGTGCAACCGCACAGTTGCGCTGTCGCACTGCCATGCGATACCGCGCCGCCATGCCACGGCGGCGTGCGCCGGCTTACTTCTTGTCCGGCTGGTTGAACGGGAACGTGCCGAACATGTTCTTGGCCTGGCTCTGCATCTGTTCCTGCATCTGCACGAACAGGTTCTTGCTCTGCTCGATGTAGTTACTCATCATGCCCTGCATCATCGGGCCCTGCATGTTCATGAACTGGGACCACATGTCGGGGCTGAACGGCTCGCCGGAGTACAGGCCCTTGGAGTTCTCGGCCAGCTTGTTCTGGATATCGATAAAGGCCTGGATGTTTTTCTCCAGGTAGGTTCCCATCATGCCCTGCATGGCATGGCCGTAGTAGCGGATGATCTGCGACAGCATGGAACTGGAGAACATCGGCACGCCACCGGTTTCTTCTTCCAGGATGATCTGCAGCAGGATGCTGCGCGTGAGCTCGTCGCCTGACTTGGCGTCGATCACCTTGAAGTCCTCGGTGTCCATCACTAGCTGCTTGACGTCGGCTAGCGTGATGTAGGTGCTGGTCTGCGTATCGTAGAGCCGGCGATTAGGATACTTCTTGATCAGTCGCTCTGCGCCTTTCTTGGTGGTAGCCATCGTGCTCTATCCTTTTATCGTCGCTGTTGCATGCTGCTGCACCGCATGCTGTGCGGTGCGCAAAATCGAAACCGGCAGCGGGGGATACAACGTGTTGACCTGCAACGCATGATCTATTTTGGTGCGGGCGAGCCGCTGCCCTGATTCTATGCCCAACAAGGCACTATTGAAAGCAGGGGCCGTTAAGGAAAACCCGCACGGGGCAATGGATTGCGGGAAATCGGAGGGTAGGTTTCCACCCGGTTCAGGCGGTTTGGTGCGGTGCGGAGAGTGCAATGCAATATTGCTGCGGGGAACAAGCAGGCTCAAGGTCTATTTGGAAAACATGCGCGGACTTCGGTTGATCGCCGCGGTTGGCAGCCCTGCCAGCTCCGCCACCAAAACAAAAAGGCCCTCCGAAGAGGACCTCCCAAGACAAAAAGCCACCCGGACACCAAAGGCGGCTCTCGCCCGTCACCCCATATGCAAGCCGCCGTTCAGCGAGAAATCCGCGCCAGTCGAGAACCCCGACTCATCGGATGCCAGCCAGGCGCAGATCGAGGCAATTTCCTCGGGCGCGCCAAGCCGCTTGACCGGAATGGTGCCAACGATCTTGTCCAGCACATCCTGGCGGATCGACTTGACCATGTCGGTAGCAATATACCCAGGCGATACCGTATTCACGGTCACGCCCTTGGTCGCCACTTCCTGCGCCAGCGCCATGGTGAAGCCGTGCAGGCCTGCCTTCGCGGTGGAGTAGTTGGTTTGCCCGAACTGGCCCTTCTGCCCGTTGACCGACGAAATATTGACGATGCGGCCGAAGCCACGGTCCGCCATGCCGTCGATGACCTGCTTGGTCACGTTGAACAGCGAGGTCAGGTTGGTATCGATCACGGCGTCCCAGTCGGCGCGCGTCATCTTGCGGAACACGACGTCACGCGTGATGCCGGCGTTGTTGATCAGGACGTCGACTTCACCGACTTCGGCCTTGACCTTGTCGAAGGCGGCCTTGGTTGAATCCCAGTCGGCAACGTTGCCTTCCGACGCGATGAAATCAAAGCCCAGGGCCTTCTGCTGCTCGAGCCATTTTTCACGGCGCGGCGAGTTGGGGCCGCAACCGGCCACCACTTTGTAGCCGTCCTTGGCCAGACGCTGGCAGATGGCCGTTCCAATGCCACCCATGCCACCGGTTACGTATGCAATGCGCTGAGTCATATCTACTCCTTGATGGCTAGTTTTTATTGAAACCAGCGGGGAGAAGCCTTCTCCCCGCCAGCACACCCCTCAGACCAGCTTGCGCTATGCGTTGCGGCAAGCGATGCAGGTTGTCACTCGCGTTCCACCGCCAGCGCCACACCCATGCCGCCGCCGATGCACAGCGAGGCCAGGCCCTTGCGCGAACCGCGGCGCTTCATCTCATGCAGCAGCGTGACCAGCACGCGGCAGCCCGACGCGCCGATCGGATGCCCGATGGCGATAGCACCGCCATTGACATTGACCTTGGACGTGTCCCAGCCCATCTGCTTGTGCACGGCCAGGGCCTGCGCAGCGAAGGCTTCGTTGATTTCCATCAGGTCGAGCTCTTCCACGCTCCAGCCGGCGCGCGACAGGCAACGCTGGGAGGCAGGCACCGGGCCCATGCCCATGACCTTGGGATCGACACCGGCGGTGCCGTAGGCGCGGATGGTCGCCAGCGGAGTCAGGCCGAGTTCCTTGGCCTTGGCGGCCGACATCACCACCACCGCGGCAGCGCCGTCGTTCAGGCCCGAGGCATTGGCCGCGGTCACCGTGCCGGCCTTGTCGAAGGCGGGCTTCAGGCCAGCCAGCGCATCCTGCGTGACGCCGTGGCGCACGAACTCGTCGGTGGCGAACTGCACCGGATCGCCCTTGCGCTGGGGAATCGGCACCGGCACGATTTCCTCGTCAAACCTGCCAGCCTTCTGGGCAGCTTCGGCCTTGTTCTGCGAGGCCGCCGCGAACGCATCCTGCGCTTCGCGCGTGATGCCATATTCCTTGGCGACGTTCTCGGCGGTGACGCCCATGTGGTACTGGTTGTAGACGTCCCACAGGCCGTCCACGATCATGCTGTCGATCAGCTTGGCATCGCCCATGCGAAAGCCGTCGCGCGAGCCCGGCAGCACGTGCGGCGCGGCACTCATGTTTTCCTGGCCGCCCGCCACCACGATCTCCGCATCGCCCGCGGCAATGGCGTTGGCCGCCAGCATCACGGCCTTCAGGCCGGAGCCGCAGACCTTGTTGATGGTCATGGCCGGCACCATCACGGGCAGGCCAGCCTTCAGCGCGGCCTGGCGCGCCGGGTTCTGGCCGGAGCCGGCGGTCAGCACCTGGCCCATGATCACTTCGCTGACCTGCTCGGGCTTGATGCCGGCGCGTTCGAGCGCGGCCTTGATGACGATGGCGCCAAGTTCAGGTGCGGGGATCTTGGCGAGCGAGCCGCCGAACTTGCCCACCGCGGTACGGGCAGCGGATACGATGACGATGTCAGTCATTGGGAGGTCCTCTCGAGTTGAATGCGGATAAGGGGTGAAAGAAGCCGGCTGCCCAATGGGGTGCCGGCCCGGACAAATCCTATGCCTTCGCCTTGACGTAGCGGCCCGGTGCCGGCTCGATGGCGCGGTAATCCTTGTTGCCGTAGTCGGTGGGCGCTGCCTTGCGCGCGCCGGCGTGCTTGCCCAGCCAGGATGCCCAGTCGGGCCACCAGCTGCCGGCATGCTCGGTGGCATCGCTGAGCCAGTCCTCTGGCAACGCCGGAAGCTTGTCGTTGGTCCAGTGGCTGCGCTTCTTCTTGGCCGGCGGGTTGATCACACCGGCAATATGGCCCGATGCCCCGAGCACGAAACGCAGTTTGTTCTTGAGCAGTGCGGTCGAGGCGTAGGCCGATGCCCAGGGCACGATGTGGTCTTCACGCGAGCCGTAGATATAGGTGGGCACGTCGATGCTGCCCAGGTCCACCGGGGCATTGCACACGGTCAGCTTGCCCGGCTCCTTGAGTTCGTTCTGCAGGTAGGTATGGCGCAGGTACCAGCAGTACCAGGGCCCCGGCAGGTTGGTGGCGTCGCCGTTCCAGAACAGCAGGTCAAACGGTACCGGAGTATTGCCCTTCAGGTAGTTGTCGACGACATAGTTCCAGACCAGGTCGTTGGGGCGCAGGAAGGAGAACGTGTTGGCCAGTTCCACGCCGCGCAGCAGCGCGCATGGCGCGCCCGCGGCGCCGCCCAGGGTGGCTTCGCGCAGCTTGACGTGGGCTTCGTCGACAAACACATCCAGCACACCGGTCTCGGCGAAATCCAGCAGCGTGGTCAGCAATGTCAGGCTGGCCACGGGCCGCACGCCGCGCTTGGCCAGCACCGCCAGCGCGGTGGACACGATGGTGCCGCCCACGCAGAAGCCCAGCACGTTGATCTGGTCCTGGCCGCTGATCTCGCGCGTGACTTCGATGGCGCGGATGGCGGCATGCTCGATGTAGTCATCCCAGCTGATCTCGGCCATCGAGGCATCCGGGTTGCGCCAGGACACCATGTAGACCGTGTGCCCCTGCTCCACCATGTAGTTCACCAGCGAGGTCTGCGGCTGCAGGTCGAGGATGTAATACTTGTTGATGCACGGCGGCACCAGCAGCAGCGGGCGCGTGAACACCTTTTCGGTGATCGGTTTGTATTGCAGCAACTGGAAGTAGGGGTTCTCGTAGACGACCGCCCCCTCGGTGACAGCCACGTTGCGGCCCACTTCGAAGGCGGATTCGTCGGTCTGCGAGATCTTGCCGCGGCCAAGGTCCTCCAGCATGTTGAGCACGCCAACCCGCAGCGACTCACCGCCCGACTCGATCAGTTTCTTCTGCGCCTCCGGATTGGTGACGAGGAAATTGGCCGGCGACATAGCATCGACCCACTGCGAGACGGCGAAGCGGATGCGCTGGCGGGTCTTGGCGTCGGCCTCGACCGCGTCGGCCAGCTCATTCATGGCGCGTGCGTTGATCAGGTAGAAGGCAGCCGCGTAGTGAAAGGCCGCGCTGCTGCGCCAGGCATCGCCGGCAAAGCGGCGGTCGGCCAGTGCCTCCGCCGGATTGGCGCCACCTTCGGCCATGCTTCGCCACAGCTCGCTGAAGTCCTTCATGTAGCGCTGCTGGATGCCGGCCAGCTGATCGGGCGCGATCTTCACGCCCGCCATGGCGGAACCCGTCAAAGCCTCGAAACCGGGAATGCCGGGCATGCCGGACAAGCCCTGCTGGGTCGCCATACCGTTGGCCTGTGCCTGACGGGTCCATTCCAGCCATGTCGCTGGATCAAATGGCCCCGAAGCAAATGAAAACGGTTGGGACTTGTCTTCCTTGGCGGAAGCTGCCGCACCTTTGCCGGTTGCCATGATGTTTCGTCTCTCTGCCGTCACTTATTTGAAAGCTGGCTGGGCGGCGTGCCACCACTGCGGGTCTCCCCCCACCTCCAGCCTCGGAACCGGCCCGCGCTGACACCCTCGGCTGGTGACGTCATGCGGTATGCTTGCCGGACATGCCTCTCCGCGGACCGGATGGTTCCGGCGGAGCCCGCGAATGCTCGCGAACACACAATCGCAAGCCACTCGAGGCCATTGTTGCCTTGCAATGTTCTGCCTGTCAATGCGGAAAATTGCGCGGACCGGCGCTAATGGCAAAATGCGCCCGGCGCGAATCTGCAGGCAGCCCGGCGCAGCCACTCCGGCCCCGGGGCAAGCTTGCACGAGAAGGATGACTTTCTGATGTACATCGTTGCAATCGGTTGGCTGTACGTGGTCCTGATGATGGCCATTACCGAACATACCGTGGTCGCGGGCGTGGCCACTTTCGTCTTTTATGGCCTGTTCCCGGTGGCGATCCTGGTGTACATCATGGGCACGCCTGGACGCCGGCGCCGGCGCAAGGCCGAGGAAGCAAAGCAGGCCAAGAGCGAGCCGGCCCCCGCGGCCGCCGGGGAGCCCGAGGCGACCCAACCCGCCCAGGCGACGGGCACGGGACCAGCCCTGCCGCCCGCCCGGGACTGACGGCGGGGGAATTCAGGCGGCCAACCAGACCAGGCTGGCCATGCGGCCAGTGACGCCATCGCGCCGGTAAGAGTAGAAGCGCTGCGCATCGCTGACGGTGCAGGCGTCGCCGCCATACACCGCGGTACAGCCCGCGCGCGCGAGGCGGATGCGGGCAAGCGCATAGATATCCGCGAAATACTTGCCGTCCGCGCCGACGCGGAATGCGCTATCCACCGGCCCCGCTTCTTCGGGCAGCGCCTGGGCAAGAAAGGCCTGCCGGACTTCGGCGCCGACCTCGAAGGCTTGCGGGCCGATCGCAGGACCAAGCCAGGCCAGCCACTCGGCCTGCGCGCCTGCGCGCTCGCCCATGCGTGCCACCGTGGATTCGATCACCCCGCCGCACAACCCGCGCCAGCCAGCGTGCGCCGCGCCCACCACCGTGCCAGCACGATCGCAGAGCAGCACCGGCAGGCAATCCGCGGTCATTACGGCGCAGACCCGTGCAGGGGTCGTGGCAATGCTGGCGTCCGCCTGCGGAACCACGCCATCGGCCGCGAACTGGTCCTCGGTGGCGATCGCGCAGCCATGCACCTGCTCCAGCCAGCCTGGCGCGGCCGGCAGCCGCGCGGCCAGGCGCGCCCGGTTGCCGGCGACCGCCGAGGGATCGTCGCCCACGTGGGTGCCGAGGTTAAGCCCGCCCGGGCTGCCGTCCGCCAGGCCGTAAGGGGCCTGGCTCAAGCCGCCCTGACGGGTGGTGGACAACGCGCGCACCCGCGCCGGGGCCGGCCAGTCAGGAACCAGCCACGGCGCCTCAGTCGTCATCGCCGTACTCCCATGCGCCGTCCTCGCCCTCCACCCAGCCGTCATCCTCGTCCTCATCATCGGCGCGATCGAAATCGAGCGCTTCGATCAATGCCTGCAGGTCGTCGGGCGGCGGCGCCTCCCACGACATGGACTTGCCGGTCGTCGGATGCACCAGCCCCAACCGGAAGGCGTGCAGCGCCTGGCGCCCCAGCGGCACCGGCAGCGGCGCCTTGATGGCCGGGCGCTGGCCGCGCTGGGTGGCGGCGCGATGGTAGACCGGATCGCCGACCAGGGGATGGCCGATCGATTCGAAATGCACGCGGATCTGGTGCGTGCGGCCGGTTTCGAGCTGGCACATCACCATCGAGACATGGCCCCGCCCGAGCGGCACCGTGCCCAGCGTGCGGAAATGGGTGCGCGAAGGCTTGCCGCTGTTGGTGAGCACGATCGCCATGCGGATCCGCTCGCGTGGATCGCGGCCGATCGGCGCATCGATGGTGCCTGATTCGGGCGTCTCGCCCCACACCAGCGCCAGATAGGTACGTTTGACGGTTCGCGCCTGCAACTGGCGCACGAGGTCGGTCTGGGCGGTAAGTGTGCGCGCCACCACCATCAGCCCGGAGGTTTCCTTGTCGAGCCGGTGGACGATGCCGGCGCGCGGCAGGCCCACGGCCTCGGGATAGCGGTGCAGCAGGCCGTTGAGCACCGTGCCGCCCCAGTTGCCGGCAGCGGGATGCACCACCAGCCCGGCGGGCTTGTCGATGACCAGCATTGCCGCGTCCTCGTACACCACCTCTAGCGGCACGTCCTCCGGCACGAAGGCGCGCGATTCGGCCGGGGCCTGCGGCCGCACCACGACGCGCTCGCCCATCTGCACCGAAGCCTTCGAGCGGCGTACCTCGCCGTCGACCAGCACCGCGCCGCTCTCGATCCATTGCTGCAGGCGGCTGCGCGAAAATCCGCTGAGATGGCGGGCCAGCAATTTATCGAGGCGCTCGCCATGTGACGCACCGTCGACTTCAAACTCCACTTGCTGCATTTCCAACTCGATCGGCGATGCCTGCGCACCAGCCTCCAGGCCGCCTAGCGCGGCCACATCGGTCAGGTCTTCCAGGTCCTCCACTTCGTTCAAAGTGTCGGCTGAATCGGCAGCTTGCTGCGCGATGCCCTTGGCGGCGGTTGCCGGCAAGGGGCTTGGGCTATAATGCTTGACGCTATTTTTCATCCGGGATATGTTGCCCATGCAATCGATGAGCATGAAGCGCGCCAACTGGCGCGCAGGCGGCTGCGTCATGCTATCGGCGTGCGGCCTGCTGTCGGATCAACCAGACGAAACTGCCGGCTGGTCGGCTAACAAATTATATTCGGAAGCCAAGGACGCACTCGATTCCGGCGACTTCACCCGTGCAGTCAAGCTGTACGACAAGCTGGAAGGACGCTACCCCTTCGGCCGTTTCGCGCAGCAGGCACAGATCGATTCCGCCTATGCCAGCTACAAGGATGGCGAAACCGCCGCGGCCCTGGCCTCGGTTGACCGCTTCATCCAGTTGCATCCGAATCACCCGAACGTGGATTATGCCTATTACCTGAAGGGCCTGATCAACTTCAATGATAATTTGGGCTGGCTCGGCCGCTTTTCCGGCCAGGACCTGAGCGAGCGCGACCCCAAGGCCGCGCGCGCCGCGTATGACGCATTCAACACCCTCGTCACGCGCTTCCCCGACAGCAAGTACACGCCGGACTCCGCCGCGCGCATGCAGTACATCGTGAACGCGCTGGCCCAGCACGAGGTCCATGCGGCACGCTACTACTACAAGCGTGGCGCCTACCTGGCCGCCGCCAACCGCGCCCAGCAGGCGCTCAAGGAATATGATGGCGCCCCGGCCAACGAAGAAGCGCTGTACATCATGATCCGTTCCTACGACTCGCTGGGCATGAAGGATCTGCGCGACGATACCGCCCGCGTGATGGAAAAGAACTTCCCCAACAGCGATTACATCAAGTATGGAGAACGCCGCAAGGACAAGTCCTGGTGGGAAGTGTTCTGAACAGCAGGCATGCAATTGAATATGCCGGAGGCGCAAGCCCCGGCAACAAAAAGCCCGGTCGAGACCGGGCTTTTTGCTGCCTGCTCACTCGGGCCGCGCTTCGCCCCCTTGGTCCGCCGCTGGCGCCTCCCCGCCGTCGCGGATCGATTCCAGGAAGCGGATCACGGTCTCGGCCTCGCGCGTCCGCTTGAAGGGCGGCAGGCTCTGCCAGATCTGGCGGCCGTAGGGCTTCTCCACCAGTCTGGTATCGCAGATCACCAGCACCCCACGGTCTGTCTCGGAGCGGATCAGGCGCCCCGCGCCCTGCTTGAGCGTGATCACCGCATGCGGCAACTGGTGCACGGCGAACGGGCTCAGGCCCTTTTTCTGCAGCACTTCCATGCGTGCGGCCAGCACGGGATCGTCGGGTGGCGCAAACGGCAGCTTATCGATGATCACCAGTGACAGCGCCTCGCCACGCACGTCGACGCCCTCCCAGAAACTCTGGCTGCCGACCAGCACCGCATTGCCAAGCTCACGGAAACGGTCGAGCAGTTCTGTGCGGCTGGCCTGGCCCTGGACCAGCAGGGGTAGTGCCAGGCCGCGCTCCGCGAAGGCCTCGTAAAGCATATCGGAGGCACGCTGCACCGCCCGCAGCGTGGTGCAGAGCAGAAAGGCGCGGCCGCCCGCCGCCTCGATCAGCGGCAGCGCGGTTTGCACCACCGCTTCCGTGAACTGGGGCGACTGCGGCGCCGGCAGGTCTCGCGGCACGTAGAGCAGGCCCTGCTCGGCGTAGTCGAACGGGCTTGGCAAGGTCAGCGACCTGTCCTTGTCCAGCCCGAGCTGGGCAGCGTAGTGGCTGAAATTGCCCTTCACCGAGAGCGTGGCCGAGGTAAATACCCAGGCTCGCGGGTGCCCTTCGCGCTGACGCGTGAAGATCGGCGCGATCGACAACGGGGTGCGATGCAACTGCACCGTCTGGGAGAACACCTCCACCCAGCGCACCGTGTCCGGCCCGAATGCGGCTGCGGGGGCCGCCACCGCGCCATCTTGCGCCTCGCCGGTCGCGGCGGGCTGCGGCGCGGCCTTGGATTCGCTGCGCCAGGCCGCCAGGCGCTGATCGAGCTCCACCGCGCGGCGGTGGCATTGCTCCAGCGACTCGGCGCGCTCTGCCTGGCTTTCCAGCAGGGTCACGAACTCCCCCAGCGCACTTTCGAGTGCATCCAGCGTCTCAAAAAACGGCTTGCTGATACGCGGGTCCGCTTCGATCTGGTTCACCGCCAGGCGCGCATTGTCCTTGGTAAAGGCCAGCCGCAAGTCCCGCGCGGCACGCTCCAGGGGCGCCGCAATGCGCACCCAGTCGGCGGCGTCCCGCGCGTGCGAGAGGCCTTCGGCCACGGTATCCCGCGCGAGCTCCAGCAACTGGCTGGTCGACAGGCTGTCGCCGAAGAACAGCGTGGCCGTCTCCGGCAGCTGGTGCGCCTCGTCGAAGATTACTGTATTGGCCGCCGGCAGCAGTTCCGCCATGCCCGTGTCGCGCAGTACGACGTCGGCAAAGAACAAGTGATGGTTGACCACCACCAGGTCGGCTTGCTGCGCCTCCTTGCGCGCGCGCATGACAAAGCACTCTTTGTAGTTCGGGCATTCCGTGCCGAGACAGTTGTCGCGGGTCGAAGTGACCAGTTGCCATACCGGCGCGTTTTCCGGCACCGAGGCAAGCTCGGCCTTGTCGCCCGTGGACGTCACCTTGGCAAACCGGCCGATCTCGCGCAGCCATGCGGCGTCCTGCCGCGAGGCCAGTCGGCCTTGGATTTCGGCGCGTTCCAGATGGTAGTGGCAGAGATAGTTGGCCCGCCCCTTGAGCAGCGCGACCGACACCGGCACATTGAGCGCGCGCCGCACCGTGGGGATATCGCGCAGGAAGAGCTGGTCCTGCAGGTTCTTGGTACCGGTGGAGAGGATGACCTTGCCGCCCCACAACATGGCGGGGACCAGATAGGCAAAGGTCTTGCCGGTACCGGTACCGGCCTCGACGATGACCGTGTCGGCGCGCTCGATCGCGCTGGCCACGGCCTCGGCCATGCGCTCTTGCGCCTCACGCGGGCGGTAGCCTTCGATGCCCTGCGCCAGGGTCCCGGTCGGGGCGAAGATGGTAGCCAGTTCGGCGGCATGCGATACCGCGGCGCCGGACGGCCCGGCACCGCTGGCGGCCGGCGTTGCGGGCATATCAGGCGTATCAGGCGTGTCGGCCGCAGCGGACACAGTGGTCGTTACGGGGACCGCGGGCGTGGCGGAAAGGTCTTCTTCGGAGGCGGGCAAGGCGAGGCTTTATGGCGGACCGCTTCAGCGACGGCCCGTGGACAAGGGGAATCAGGCGGGCACGTCCGGCTCGAGCTGAAGCTGGAGCAAGGTAATCGCATCCTTGAGCTTGAGGCGGCGCTTTTTCAGGCGCCGCAGCTGCAGCTCGTCGTGCGTGGCGTCAGCCGCCATGCGGTCAATCAGGTAATCGAGATCGCGGTGTTCGATCTGCAACTCCATGATCTGCCGCGATAAGGTATTCAGGTTGCGGTCCATGGGCTCCCCCGATCAAAGCCGGCGCTGGCGCCGGCGGGCCGGTATGGCTTCCGACGCTGGCACCGCGTGGCGCGTCGCGTCGTCTTGCACCGGCCATTGTCGCCGGTATTGCCCCCGGCTGTGGGCGCGGCTCGCACCGCTCAGAAACCGAAGGGACGCGGCGTCGTGGCCTGCCCCTGCTGTTCCTTGGCCTTGGCGCGGCGCTCGTCGACGTCTTTTTGCCGTTGTTCGGCTTCGCGCTGCTTCGCCTCGAACGCCTTTACATTTTCCTGGCGCTGCCTGGCCTGCTGCGCGCCCTGCTCCTGCGATGCCTTGACGCGCGCATCGAAGTCAGCCTGCTTCTTGTTGTAAGCCTCGGCATTGGCGGCACGCTGCGGAGCATCGGCCTGATGCTGCGCATCGCGCAGTTGCTGTTCCTGCTGCTTGCGCTCGAAACTCTCGCGGCTGGCGCGTTCGTTGGCTTCGCGGGCAGGCTGGCTAGCTTCGTACTCGGCACGCTTGATGGCCTGTGCCTGGTCGCGCTCGACCGCCTTGAAGGCGCGCTCCGCTTCTCCAACCTCCAGTTCCCGCTTGCGCAGCACCTGCAGTTCCCCGCGGCGCACATCCTTGGCCTTGTCAATGCAGTGCGTAACAAAAAAACTGTTGTAACAATCGTGCTCCGCCTTGCCGTAGCGATAATCGGTCCAGGCACGCGAATCGACGATGGCCTTGCGCTCCGCGGCGAAATCCCGCGACGGCGGCTGCGGCGCTTGCGCCTCAGGTGCCTGGGCAGGGGCCTGCGCAGCGCCCGGGGCCGCCTGGGCATGGCCGCGCATTGGCATGAGCAACACCGCCAGGCCGGCGCACAGCAAGGCAAGCCGCAACTGCGCGGACAGAGAGCGGGCCTTGGCCGGGGCGGCGGAGCAGTCGGATAACGCGGCCGCGAGTGGGGCCGGATGTGGCTTGACGATCATGCCCGGATTCTAACATCCGCCCCGCTTCTTGCCCCAGGGCACGGCGGCTTATTGATGCCTGGCCTGCCTCCGCCGGAACGCCGGCTGTGCCCTGCCCTGAACACCGCGCCGCGCCGCGGCAAGCTTGTGGCAAAATGCCCCGCTTTCGACCGACTGTTTTCCTGATGTCCAATCTGCCAGCTTCCGTCATGCAAAAGATCGTGTCGCTCATCGCGGCCGAACTCTCCGTCCAACCCCGCCAGGTGGCCGCGGCCGTAGAACTGCTCGACGAAGGCGCGACCGTGCCTTTCATTGCGCGCTACCGCAAGGAGGTCACCGGCAACCTGGACGACACGCATCTGCGTAACCTGGAAGAGCGCCTGCTTTACCTGCGCGAGATGGAAGAGCGCCGCGCCACCATCCTCGCTTCCATCGAGGAGCAAGGCAAGCTGACGCCCGAACTGCGCGCAGCCGTCGAAGGCGCCGAGACCAAGCAGGCCCTGGAAGATCTGTACCTGCCCTACAAGCCCAAGCGCCGCACCCGTGCCCAGATCGCGCGCGAGTGCGGGCTCGAGCCGCTGGCCCTTGCCCTGCTGGCCGATCCCACGCTGGACCCGCAGGCCGAGGCCGCCAAGTACGTCAACGGCAATCCCACCGCCGATGGCGGCGTGCCCGACGTCAAGGCCGCACTCGACGGCGCACGCGACATCCTGTCGGAGCAATTCGGCGAAACCGCCGAACTGCTCGGCAAGGTGCGCGAACACCTGTGGAACAACGGCATGGTGAGTTCGTCCGTGATGGAAGGCAAGGAAGGCGCGGAGGAAGAGAAATTCCGCGACTACTACGAATACAGCGAGACCATCCGCACCATTCCGTCGCACCGCGCGCTGGCGCTGTTCCGCGGCCGCAATGCGGGCGTGCTGATGGTCAAGCTCGGCCTGGGCGAGGAACAGGACGCCATGGTGCCGCACCCGTGCGAAGGCATGATTGCCCGTCACGTCGGCATCCAGAACCAGAACCGTCCCGCCGACAAGTGGCTGGCCGACGTGTGCCGCTGGTGCTGGCGCGTCAAGGTGCAGCCGCACCTCGAGACCGAGCTGCTGACGCAACTGCGCGAAACCGCGGAGAGCGAAGCCATCAAGGTGTTCGGCCGCAACCTGCACGAACTGCTGCTGGCCGCGCCGGCCGGTCCGAAGTCGGTGATGGGCATCGACCCGGGCATCCGCACAGGCTGCAAGGTGGCCGTGGTCGACACCACCGGCAAGCTCATCGACACCGCCACCATCTACCCGCACGAGCCGCGCCGCGACTGGAACGGCTCGCTCGCCACGCTGGCGCGCATGGCAAGGCAGCACAATGTGATGCTGGTCTCGATCGGCAACGGCACGGCCAGCCGCGAGACCGACAAGCTGGTGCAGGACCTGATGAAACAGCTGCCCGAGGCCAAGCTGACCAAGATCGTGGTCAGCGAAGCCGGTGCCTCGGTGTACTCCGCATCGGAACTGGCGGCCAAGGAATTCCCCGATCTGGACGTGTCGATCCGCGGTGCGGTTTCGATCGCGCGCCGTTTGCAGGATCCGCTCGCCGAGCTGGTCAAGATCGACCCGAAGTCGATCGGCGTGGGCCAGTACCAGCATGACGTCAACCAGCGCGAGCTGGCGCGCGCGCTGGACGCCGTGGTGGAGGATTGCGTGAATGCCGTGGGCGTGGACGTGAATACCGCCTCGGCCCCGCTGCTGGCGCGCGTATCGGGCCTGAACACCGTGCTCGCGCGCAATATCGTCGAGTATCGCGATGCCAACGGCGCATTCGCCAACCGCGATGCGCTGAAAAAGGTGCCGCGCCTGGGCGACAAGACGTTCGAACAAGCCGCCGGCTTCCTGCGCGTCAACGATGGCGACAATCCGCTGGACCGCTCCTCGGTGCACCCGGAAGCCTACCCTGTGGTCAAGCGCATCCTCGACCATATCAAGAAAGGCCTGCCCGACGTGATGGGCAACCGCGACGCGCTGCGCGGCCTGTCGCCGACGACCTTCACCGATGAGACCTTCGGCCTGCCTACGGTGCGCGACATTCTCTCCGAACTGGAGAAGCCCGGCCGCGACCCGCGTCCCGAGTTCAAGACCGCGACGTTCCAGGACGGCGTGGAGGACATCAAGGACCTGCAACCCGGCATGGTGCTCGAAGGCGTGGTCACCAACGTCGCAGCCTTTGGCGCATTCGTCGATATCGGCGTGCACCAGGACGGCCTGGTCCACATCTCCGCCCTCTCCACCAAGTTCATCAAGGACGCGCACGAGGCGGTCAAGGCCGGCCAGATCGTCAAGGTCAAGGTGATGGAGGTGGACGTCAAGCGCAATCGTATCGGCCTGACCATGCGCCTGGACGACGAGCCCGGCCAGGGCCCGGCCCGCGCGGGACAATCGGACCGCGGCAACGGGCCACGCCAGGGACAGGGGCAGCGCCCCGGCCAGGGCAAGGGCTTCGGCGGCCAGCGCCGCGAAGCGGAGCCGTCCGGCGCGATGGCGGCGGCGTTCGCCAAGCTCAAGCGCTGAGCGTCAGGCGCCCGTGGATAAAAGCCCCTGTGCCATGCACAGGGGCTTCTTTTGTTGCGTGTGCGGCATCGTGACGGAGTTACCCCCTGGAGACGTGAATCTGCGAGGTAGGCGATAAGGAGCGCCCCGCCAGGCGGCGCTCAAAACTCGAGCGGATTGATCTTCATTCGCTTCGCATTGCGGGCCAGCACGTCATCGAGCGTCGCCATGGTCGTGGCCTTGGCATACAGCGCAGAGGCAAGGTGCAGCGCATCGCCCGCACGGAGCCCCGCGGACGCATCCAGGGTTAGCACTGCAGCGCGATGGGACCGTTTGGGCCCCTTTGCGCGCGTAAGTGGCTCAAGCGATAGTTCGATGTACCCGAACCCAGGCCATCCGAAACGTGCGGAGGCCGGTCCCGCGCACAAACCAGCCAACCGCCACCCGGCGGGTCGTAGCCGGTGGACAACAGACATCAAACCAAAAAAAGATGCCCTATGGCTACAAGACCCAGGAATTGACAGATCTTGTAGCTATAGGGCATCAAACATTCAGTTTGCACTGCGGTGGCTCGTCAGCGCATGCGAGCCCTCAAACCTGCCGTCAGATTTCCACCTTGGTACCAAGTTCCACCACCCGGTTGGCCGGGATCTGGAAGAAATCCGAAGGCTTGGCGCCGTTCTGATGCATCCAGGCGAACAAGCTCTCGCGCCACATCGACATGCCCGGCAGCTTTGAAGGAATGACCGACTCGCGTGCGATGAAGAACGACGTCTCCATCAACTCGAACTGCATATTGAGCTTGCGCTGGGCGAGGTCCAGCACCCGCTGCACGTCCGGTGTTTCCTTGAAGCCGTATTCTGACTTGAGGATAAACACGCCGCCGCCAAGGTCCTTGCACGTGAGGCGATGATCGTCGTCCACGTAGGGCACGTCGCGCGTCACAAAGCTCAGGAACACCACGCGTTCATGCAGCACGCGGTTGTGCTTGAGGTTGTGCAGCAGCGAGACCGGCACCGACTCCGTATTGCCGGTCAGGAAGACGGCCGTCCCTTCGACCCGGTGCGGTGGGTGAGCCAGCAGGCCGCCGATGAAGGGTTCGAGCGGAATGCCATCCTCCAGGCTGCGCGCGCGCAGCAGCTTGCGGCCGCTGTGCCAGGTCATCAGCAGGAAGAAGGCGCTGCCGCCCATCAGCAGCGGGAACCAGCCGCCCTCGGCGATCTTCAGCAGGTTGGCGGAGAAGAAGGCCAGGTCGACCAGCAGGAACGTCAGGCCGATCAGCGTCACCAGCACCGGGTTCCATTTCCACACATTGCGCATGACCACGGCGGCGAGGAAAGTGGTGATCACCATGGTGGTGGTCACCGCGATGCCGTAGGCAGCCGCCAGATTGTCGGACTTCTTGAAGGCCACCACCACGATCACCACCAGCACCAGCAGAAGCCAGTTGATGACCGGCAGGTAGATCTGGCCGATTTCCGCGTCCGACGTATAGCGGATGCGCATGCGCGGCACGAAGCCAAGCTGGATGGCCTGGCTGGTCAGCGAGAAGGCACCCGAGATCACCGCCTGCGAGGCAATCACCGTTGCGCAGGTGGCCAGCAGCACCATGGGGATCAGCAAAGGCTGCGGCACCATCAGGTAAAACGGGTTGCTGATGGCTTCGGGATTCTGCAGCAGCATGGCGCCCTGGCCGAAATAGTTGAGCATCAGGCACGGCATCACCACCGCGAACCAGCCCATGCGGATCGGACGGATGCCGAAGTGGCCCATATCGGCATAGAGCGCTTCCGCGCCGGTCAGCACCAGGAACACAGAGCCGAGCACCACGAAGGCCTGCAGCGAATGCTCCATCAGGAAAATGACCCCATAGTACGGATTCACCGCCATCAGGATCCCGGGCGCATGCACCATGTGATACACGCCCAGCGCGCCGAGCGCCACGAACCACACCATCATGATCGGCCCGAACAGCTTGCCCACCGCGGCGGTGCCGCTGCGCTGGATCATGAAAAGGGCCACAAGGATCACCAGCGTGATCGGTATGACAAAGTGAGAAAGCCCGGGCGCGGCGATTTCCAGGCCCTCGACGGCGGACAGCACCGAGATCGCGGGCGTGATCACCGCGTCGCCATAGAACATGCAGGCGCCGAAGATGCCGAACATCATCAGCAGTTTCGCCATCCGCGAACGCGGCGCGGCGGTGCGCAGCGCCAGCGCCATCAGGGCCAGGATGCCGCCCTCGCCGTCGTTGTCGGCCCGCATGACGAACATCACGTACTTGAGCGACACCACGATGATCATCGCCCAGAACAGCATGGAAATGATGCCCATCACGGCCGCGTCGCTGAAGGGAATGCCATGCTCGCTACTGAAGCACTCCTTCAACGCATACAACGGGCTGGTACCGATATCGCCGAAGACGACGCCGATTGCCCCGATCACCAGCGCGCGCCTGCTGGGACTTTCTACAAAATAGTGACTGGTGGTTGCGGGCTGGGTCATGGATAAAGGTCTGGTTGAAGGGCTCGCGCAACGCCCTCGGCACACGGCGCGAGCGCCGGATCGGGCGCAACGGCAACGCGCCGCTATTGCATTGCACAAACGCGCGCCATTCTAGATGAAGTGCCGGGTGACGACCACTGGGGAGCATCCTGCCTGGAAACCTGCCATATGCTGATGACGCATCAAGCATGAGAGGGAAGTCCCGGCCGGTCAAGCGCTTTGCGCGCCTTGAACCACAAACCTGGCGGAGCCGCACATGCGTGTTGCCGTTGCTACACCACCACAATTTGTGTCTATTTAGGCACAATTAGACACCCAAATAGCGATCCAGCAGGCCCGGTTGCACCGCCAGTTCCGCGGCGGGACCGTTCATGACAACCGCGCCCTTCTCCAGCACCACCACGCGGTCGGCATTAGCCAGTACGGTGCGGTAGTTGCGGTCCACCACCACGGAGGCGATGCCGGTGGCACGCACGGTAGCGATGACCTGCCAGATCTCGGCGACGATACGCGGCGCCAGGCCTTCGGTCGCCTCGTCCAGGATCAGGCAGTCGGGATTCGTCATCAGGGCGCGCCCGATCGACAGCATCTGCTGCTCGCCGCCGGAAAGCTGTTGCCCGCCATGGCCAAGGCGCTCCTTGAGACGCGGAAAGAGATCCAGCACCCTTGCCTCGTCCCAGTCCAGCCGTCCTGACGGACCCTTGCGCGCCGCCATCACCAGGTTCTCGCGCACGGAGAGGTTGGGGAAAATCCCACGCCCTTCGGGCACGTAGGCCACTCCCAGGCGCGCCACCTCATAGGGCTGCGCGCGCGAAACGTCGCGCCCGGCGGCAAGAATGGTTCCCTCGCGCTGCCGCACATGGCCCAGCAAGGTGCGCAGCAACGTGCTCTTGCCCATGCCGTTGCGCCCGAGCAATCCCACGGTCTCGCCCGCGCCAACGCTGAAATCGACCCCGCGCAGGACATGGCTGCTGCCATACCAGGCGTGCACGCCGCTCGCTTGAATCATCGCGCTCATGCCGCTTGCTCCCTGCGTGGCGCCGCGTGCACGGGGGTCGCCACCCCCTCCTCGCCCTCTTCGCCCTCTTCGCCAAGATAAGCCTGCTGGACTTCGCGGTTGACGCGGATCGCGTCCGGTTCGCCCGAGGCGATCACGGCGCCGTTAACCATCACGGTGATACGGTCGGCGACCGAGAAAACCGCCTCCATGTCGTGCTCGACCAGCAATACCGCATGGCCATCGCGCAGCGAGCGCAACAGGGCCAGCATGCGCGCCGACTCCTCCGCGCCCATGCCCGCCAGCGGCTCATCCAGCAGCAGCACGGTAGGTTGGGTGGCCAGGCACATGGCGACCTCAAGCTGGCGCTTCTGGCCATGCGACAAGGCCGTGGCAACGGTATCGGCACAACCCGCCAGGCCGGCGCACTCCAGCGCCTCGTCGCCCAGCGCGCGGCTGGTGCGGCAGCGCTGCGCGTCTTCCCACAGCCGCCAGGCCCGCTGCGCGCGCGACTGGGCCGCCAGCCGGCAGTTCTCGCGCACCGTCAGCGGCAGGAAGATATTGTTGCGCTGGTAGCTGCGGCCAACGCCTTCGCGCGCCAGGCGCGGCTGCGACCAGCCGGTCACGTCGCGCCCCTGCAGTTGCAGCCTGCCTGACGAAGGCGGCAGTTCGCCCGACAGCATATTGATCAGCGTCGACTTGCCCGCGCCATTGGTGCCGATCACCGCGTGGATCTCATGCAAGGCGAGGTCGATATCCACGTCGCCCACCGCCGTGAGGCCACCGAAGCGGCGGGTCAGCTTGCGGGCCGACAAGACAGGTGCATTCATCGGGATCCCCCTTGGCGCCGGCGCGCAACCCCGCGCGCCAGGCTGACCAGTCCATGTGGCAGCAAGGCCACCGCCACGATGACGAAACCGCCCATCAGCAGTTGCCAGTGCTTCGTCAGCGTGCTGAACCATTCCGCGAGCAGCACGAAGGAAAAGGCGCCCAGCACCGCCCCGGCCAGGCTTCCGGCGCCGCCCAGGATCACCATCAGCATGGCGTTGCCGGACTGGTGCCAGGATGCGATCTCCGGATTGACGAAGCCATACTGGATGGCATATAGATAGCCCGCCAGGCCGGCAAACGTGCCGGCCACCACGAAGGCGCCGAGCTGATAGCGGTAGGTGGCGTAGCCGGCGGCGCGCATGCGCTGCTCGTTATGCTTGATGCCCACCAGCGCGTGGCCGAAGCGCGAGCGCAGCACCACCGCCAGGCCGGCCACCGTCAGCGCCAGCGCGGCGAGCACTAGCCAGTAGAAATGCGTGACGTCGTTGACATCGAACGGCCGCGCCCCCAACAAGCCGAACTCGGGACGGAAATAGATATAGGTGCCGTCGCTGCCGCCTGCGATCTTGGTGTCGTGGAACACGAAGTACACCATCTGGGCGAAGGCGAGCGTGACCATGATGAAATAGATGCCGCGCGTGCGCAGCACCAGCGCGCCCACCACCAGCGCCAGCAGCGCCGCCGCGCCAAGCGCGCCCAGCAGCAAGAGCCAGCCATTGCCCGGCCCGGCCTGCGGCGCCATCATCGCGGTGGCATAGGCGGCCATGGCGAAATAGGCGGCGTGGCCCAGGCTGACCAGCCCGCTGTAGCCGATCAGCAATTGGAGCGACAGCGCGAAGATGGCCATGATCATGACCTTGCTAAGCAGCTCGATATAGAAACGTTGCCCGTCCGCATTCAGCAGCAGCGGCAGCACCGCCAGCACGGCAAAGGCCGCCAGCCATCCCAGGCCGCCCAGCAAGTGCGCGGACCCGCCACGCGCGCGCAGCGGGCGGTCCAGTGCGTTGATATCGCTCGGCATATCCTTACCCCGCCTTGAACAAGCCCTGGGGTTTCCAGAGCAGGATGAGTGCCATCAACAGGTAGATCAGCACGCCGGAGGCCTCCTGCCAGAACACCTTGCCGAACGTGTCGACAAAGCCCAGCAGCAGCGAGGCCACCATGGCCCCCTTGACCGAGCCGATGCCGCCGATCACCACCACCACGAAGCACACGATCAGCACCTGGCCGCCCATGCCGGGATAGACCGAGGACACCGGTGCTGCGATCATGCCGGCCAGCACTGCCAGCGCCACCCCGAGGGCGAACACGAAGCGGTACAGCACCGTGACGTTAATGCCCAGCGACTGCACCATCTCGCGGTTGGTGGCACCGGCGCGGATCATCATGCCCAGCCGCGTGCGGCGGATCACCAGGTACATGGCCGCGGCCACCAGCAGGCAGATCGCCGAGATAAACAGGCGATAGACCGGATAGGTCATGTCGTTGCCGATCGGCAGCGCCCAGTCGAGTATCGCCGGCACCGTCACGCCGTGCACGTCGTCGTCCACCAGGATGCTGCGCATCTCTTCGAACACCAGGATCAGGCCGTAGGTCATCAGCACTTGCTGCAGATGCTCGCGCTCGTAGAGGTAGCTGAAAAACACCCACTCCAGCACATAGCCGAATGCCACCGCCAGCACGATGCCCAGCGGGATGGCGATCAACAGGTTGCCGGTCAGCCCGGCCAGGGTGAAGGCCAGGTAGGCACCCAGCATGTAGAAGCTGCCGTGGGCAAGGTTGATCACGCCCATGATGCCGAAGATCAGGGTCAGGCCGCTCGCCACGAGGAAGAGCAGCAAACCGTACTGGATGCTGTTAAGGCACTGTATGAAGAAGGAAACGATATCCATGGATATCCACGCGGCAAAGCGGCAACTCGATTGCGGTATACGGCTCCGACGCTACCGGCCCGGACGGGACACGGCATGGCGGGCCGGACTTCTGCCCGGTGCCGCGGGAGCGGCGCCGGGCCACAGCGTTCAACCGTTCAGAGACGGCAGCCGCGCGCCGGATCGGCCAGCCCCTTTACGGCAATCGCGCCGACCTTGTTCTCGCGGCCGTCCACCTTGCGCAGGTAGAAATCCTGCACCGGATTGTGCGCCTTCGACAGCGTAAAGGCGCCGCGCGGACTGTCGACCCTGGTCTGCTCCATCGCCTTGATGACCTCGCCCTTCCTGGTCATATCACCCTTCACCGCGCTGGCGCCGGCGGCCAGCAACTGGGCAGCGTCGTAGCCTTGCACGGCGTACACGTCCGGCTGCAGCTTGTAGGTCTTGGCGTACTCCAGGCGGAAGCCCTTGTCGCGCGCGTTGGACAGGCCATCGGCATAGTGCAGCGTGGTTTCAAGGCCTTGCGCCGCATTGCCCTGTGCTTCCAGCGTGCCGTCGGTGAGGAAGCCAGAGGCGTAGAGCGGGATCTTGTCCTTGAGGCCCGCCGCGGCCCAGTCCTTGACGAACTTGACGGCGCCGCCGCCGGCAAAGAAGACGAACACCGCATCGGGCTTGATCGATGCCACCTCGGTGATCAGCGCCTGGAACTCGACGTTGGGGAACGGCAGGCTCAACTCTTTCACCACCTTGCCGCCCTTGGCTTCGAAGGCCTCCTTGAAGCCCTTGACCGACTGCTCCCCGGCCGCGTACTTCCAGGTCAGCGTGACCACCTTCTTCATGCCGCGTTCGGCCAGCACGTGGCCCATGGCATAGCCCGGCTGCCAGTTCGAGAACGAAGAACGGAAGATATTGGGGCCGCACAGCGGACCTGTGGCTTCGTCCACGCCCGCATTGGGAATGATCAGCAGCGTGTTGTTTTCCTTGGCTACCTTGACGATGCCCATCTGCACGCCGGAGTGCACTGTGCCTACCACCACATCGACCTGGTCGCGCTTGATCAGCTTGGTAGCGTTCTCCGGCGCCTTGGCGGGATCGGACTCGTCATCCACCTTGAAGTACTCGATCTCACGCCCGCCCAGCTTGCCGCCCTGCTCCTGCACGTACATCTTGAAGCCATTCTCGATGGCATTGCCGAGGGAGGCGTAAGTACCCGTGTAGGGCAGCATGAAGCCAACCTTGATTTTGCCTGCGCCTTGGGCGCTGGCGCCCGCGGCGAAGGCGAAGGATGCAGCAATGGCAAGGCATGCGGGCGCCAGCCCGCGCGATGTGAAGCGATGCATGGATGTCTCCTGGTGGTCAAGCCGACTTCCGTCGCCTGAGCCGGCATCGCCGGCCTGCGGGCTTCCGGGCTACTCGCGGCAATCGCGGACTTCGCGAACTGCCGGAATCGCCGGAAATGCAGGCCAACGTGCAGGGGGCGCGAAATTATTTTAGGTATGAAGTATGCGCCGTTATAAACCGGACCGCCGCATCCGTCAACGGCCCTGGCTGGTCGCGGTGCGGCGAGTGGCCGCATCGCGGGAGTTTAAGCAGGACGGTTTGTGGCGCATATCGATGGATACCCTCAATCTGTGCCATGGTGCCGTATTCGTCGTCTTCGCCTTGCACGGCGAGCACAGGGCAACGCAATTGCGGCAGCAAAGGCCGCAGATCGAAGGCGCGGAAGGCGGGATCGAGCCAGATGTCGTTCCAGCCCCAGAAGGCCGAATCCACGTCGGCATGATGGCGTGCCAGCTTGCTGCGCAGATCGGTCTGCAGGTAGGTTTCGCGGGTGGCCCGGATGCTGTTCACCGACACATCCTCGACCATGATGTGAGGCGCCAGCACGGTGATCCCGTCGACTGCCTGCGGGAAGCTGGCGGCGTAGATCAGGGCGATCGAGCCGCCGTCGCTGTGACCGAACAGCCAGGGCACGCCGCGGCTGCGGCCGGGCCCGATCTGAAGTGCATCGAACAGCGCCGGCAAGGCCTCGCTCGCTTGCCGGTGCATGAAGTCAACGCCCCACTTTTCCTCCGCGGGACGCGGCGTGGAGCGGCCATAGCCATAGCGCGACAGCACCAGCCCGCGAAAATCGCCGGCCTCGCACAGGGCGGCCGGAAAGTCGCGCCACATGCTGATTGAACCCAGCCCTTCATGCAGGAAGACCACCAGCGGGCGCTCCTGCCGGTGCGGGCGCAGCCACTGCACTTCCACCTGGATACGGCGGCCGTCGAAAGGAATTTCCACCAACTCGCTTTGCATGCTTTTGCCTTTGCTTATATCTTCGTTTCTTGCCTTGACTTTGATTGTCAGCCCCCGGCCGGCGCAGCTTCCTCGCGCTGGCGCAGGCGGAAACGCTGGATCTTGCCGGTGGCCGTCTTCGGCAACTCGGCCACGCATTCGATCTGGCGCGGATATTTGTAGGGCGCCAGCCGCGACTTGACAAAGACCTGCAACTCCGCCGCCATGTCCTCATGCCACGAGCGGCCGGGGCGCATCACCACGAAGCCCTTGGGCTTGACCAGCCCGTCGGCATCGGTCACGCCGATCACCGCGGCCTCCAGCACGGCCGGGTGCTGCGCCAGCACCGCCTCCACCTCGAATGGCGAGACATAGATGCCGCCTACCTTGAGCATGTCGTCGCTGCGCCCGGCGTAGATGAAATAGCCGTCCGCATCCTGCAGGTATTTATCGCCACTGCGGGTCCATTCGCCAACGAAGGTGTCGCGGCTCTTGTCGCGGTTTCCCCAGTACATCAGCGCGGCGCTCGGCCCCTTGATAAAGAGGTCGCCGATCTCGCCCGGCGCGCACGGGCGACCCGCTTCGTCGAGCAGCTTCAGCGCATAGCCGGGCACCGGCTTGCCGGTGGTGCCGTAGCGCACGTCGCCGGGACGGTTCGAGAGAAAGATGTGCAGCATCTCCGTGGAGCCAATCCCATCAAGGATGTCGCAGCCAAAATGCGCCTGGAAACGATCGCCCATATCCTTTGGCAGCGCTTCTCCCGCCGAGGTGCAAACCCGCAGTGCGACGTCCGCCCGCGCGGGCAGGTCGCTTGCGGCCAGCATGCCTGCGTAAAGCGTCGGCACGCCGCAGAAAACCGTGGGCCGGTGCTCGCGCAGGCGCCGGAAAACAGCCTGCGGCGTGGGGCGCTCGGCCATCAGCACCGTGGTGGCGCCAACAGCGAGCGGGAACGTCAGCGCGTTGCCCAGGCCATAAGCAAAGAACAGCTTCGCGGCGGAAAAGACCACATCGTCTTCACGCAGGCCGAGCACCTGGCGCGCATAGAGATCGGCGGTATGAAACAGGTTGCCGTGCGTATGCACGGTGCCCTTCGGCCGCCCCGTGGAGCCGGACGAATAGAGCCAGAACGCAATGTCGTCCGGTCGCGTTGCGGCAGCGCCTTCCAGCGGCGCGCCCTGCCCTGCCATCCCGGCCACGCTTGGCGCCGGGCCGGCGGATGCGTCATCGGGGCCGGCCAGCATCAGCGCGGGATCCGTGCCGGCCTTGCCGATGGCCTCGCGCATCGTGGCTGCCAGCGGCGCCGACACCACTACCGCGCGCGCGCCGCTGTGCTCCAGCATATAAGCGTAGTCGTCGACCGTCAGCAGGGTATTCACAGCCACGGGTACCACGCCAGCCAGCAGGCACCCGAGGAAGACCGTGGGGAAATCGGTGGTGTCGAGGGCGCACAACAGCAAGCGCTCCTCCGGCCGCACACCGGACGCCAGCAGCGCGGCGGCAAAACACCGGCTGCGCTGGTCGAGCGCGGCAAAGGTGAGCGTGCCGGCATCGTCCACATAGGCGATCTTGCCGGCGCGGGCGGCGGTGAGGTTGCGCGTCAGCAGGTCCGCGGCCGCGTTGTACCGGGCCGGCAGCACTGCGACGGCAGCCGGCGGCAAACCCGCACCGGCCACCGGGGACGGGGATGCAACAGGGGGCGTCATGTCTCCACTCCTCGATGCCGCCCCCCGGTCACGCTCGGTCATGGGGAAACGGAGTCAGGTATTTGTGTGTCTTCTGTACTTTCTTTTGTTGATGCATTTTATTGCATATCAACTATTATGCAAGCAGAGTAATGCACTATATGACACAAGCGTACTGTCCCTTATAATCGCAACCCCGATCCGGATGCCTCCCGGATCTCATTGACACGTAAAAGCCGTCCATGCGCCGCGATCCAGATCCCCTGCTGGCCCCAGACTCCTCCGACTCCCGCCCCGCTGGCGAGCGCAACCCCTACCTGACACAACTCGGGGAGCGCATTCGTTCGCTGCGCGCTGCGCGCGGCATGTCGCGCAAGGACCTGGCTCGCGGCGCGGAGGTTTCCGAGCGCTATCTCGCCAACCTGGAAACCGGTACCGGCAATGCTTCCGTGCTGCTGCTGCGGCAGGTCGCGCGCGCGCTCGACGTGCCCCTGCCGGTGGTGCTCGCGGAGATGGAAACGCAGCATGCCCCTGGCGACCAGCCGGCCTCCGAATTCTCGCAACTGGTGCAATGGCTGGCGCAACTGCCCGCCGGTGACCTGGCGCGCGTGCGCGAAGCCTGCCATCACGCGCTGGCGCCGTCCGCGTCCCATGACATGCGTCATCGCCGCATCACCTTGATCGGGCTGCGCGGCGCGGGCAAGTCCACCCTCGGGCGGGCGCTGGCCGCGGCAATGGAAGTCCCCTTCGTGGAACTGAACGGCGTCATCGAGCAGGAAGCCGGCGCCAGCCTGGCAGAGATTCACTCGCTGTACGGACAGGCGGCCTACCGCCGCTACGAGATGCGCGCACTCGAACGCGTGCTGCGCGAGCACGATCGCATGGTGCTTGCCACGCCAGGCAGCCTGGTCTCGGAGCCCTCCACCTTCAACCTGCTGCTGGCGCGCTGCTACACGGTCTGGGTAAAGACTTCGCCCGAGGAGCATATGGCGCGCGTGGTGGCGCAAGGTGATATGCGCCCGATGGAAGGCAACCGGGAGGCCATGGACGATTTGCGCCGCATCCTGCAGGCGCGCACCCCGCTCTACTCGCGTGCCGATGCGACGATCGACACCAGCGGCCAGGATCCCAACACCTCCCTGCAGGCGCTGCGCGCCCAGCTCCGCGCGCTGGGCACCTGAGCGGCGGCGCTGGCTGCTGCCCGGCGTGCCAGCCCGGCCTGAAAGTTATCGCACAAGGATTGCGCCGCCCGGATTTGTGCACTATATTTCATCACAGAGGATGATCGACAATATAGTGCATAAAGGAGACAACAATGTCCGCCCCGGCCGTCCCTGCCACCACCGCGCATCCCCCCATCACTTTCGAACGCGACCCCGCGACGTATCGCCACTGGAAACTGGCGTTCGACGGCCCGGTCGCCACGCTGTCCATGGATGTCGACGAGGACGGCGGCCTGCGGCCCGGCTATGCGCTCAAGCTGAACTCCTACGACCTCGGCGTGGATATCGAACTGCACGATGCCCTGCAGCGCATCCGCTTCGAGCATCCCGAGGTGCGTACCGTGGTGCTCACCAGCGCCAAGGAACGCATCTTCTGCTCTGGCGCCAACATCTTCATGCTCGGCAAGTCGTCCCATGCCTGGAAGGTGAACTTCTGCAAGTTCACCAACGAAACCCGCAACGGCATCGAGGACGCCAGCCGCTACTCAGGCCTGAAATTCATCGCGGCCTGCAACGGCACCACCGCCGGCGGCGGCTATGAGCTTGCCCTGGCCTGCGACGAAATCGTGCTGATCGATGACCGCTCATCGGCCGTCAGCCTGCCCGAAGTGCCGCTGCTCGGCGTGCTGCCGGGCACCGGCGGCCTGACGCGCGTCACCGACAAGCGCCGCGTGCGGCGCGACCATGCCGACATCTTCTGCACCACCACCGAGGGCGTGCGCGGACAGAGGGCCCTGGAGTGGAAGCTGGTCGATGCCGTGGTGAAACCGGCGCGCTTCGCCGAACACGTACAGCAGCGCGCGCTTGCGCTTGCCGCCGACAGCGACCGCCCCGCGGACCAGCCGGGCGTACGGCTCACGCCGCTGTCGCGCAGCCACGATGCGCACGGCTACCGCTATGACACCGTCCAGGTACACCTGGACCCGGCTGCGCGCAAGGCAACGCTGACGGTATTCGGCCCCCGCAAACAGCAGCCGCAGGCGCTCGCCCAGATCCTTGCCGCTGGCGCCGACTGGTGGCCGCTGAAGATGGCGCGCGAGCTCGACGACGCCATCCTCATGCTGCGTGCCAATCATCTCGACATCGGCATCTGGATTCTCAAGACCGAAGGCGACCCGCATCAGGTCCTGGCCACCGATGCCCTGCTGGAAGCGCACGCCGGCCACTGGTTCGTGCGCGAGACCATCGGCATGCTGCGGCGCACGCTGGCGCGCCTGGAAGTTTCCTCCCGCACGCTGTTCGCGCTGATCGAACCGGACTCGTGCTTTGCCGGCACCTTGCTGGAACTGGCGCTGGCCGCCGACCGCAGCTATATGCTGCACCTGCCCGACGCGCCGGACGACGCGCCGCGCGTGTTCGCCTGCGCTGCCAACTTCGGCCGCTACCCGATGGTCAACGGACTGACGCGGCTGGCCGCGCGCTTCTACCAGGACGAGGCCGCGATCCAGGCCGTGCAGGACCATGCCGGCGCGCCGCTAGATGCCATCAGCGCCGCCTCGCTGGCGCTGGTCACCGCCACACCCGACGACATCGACTGGGAAGACGAGATCCGCATCGCCATCGAAGAGCGCGCAAGCCTGTCGCCGGACGCGCTGACCGGGCTCGAAGCGAACCTGCGCTTCGGGCCGGCGGAAACCATGGAGACCCGCATCTTCGGCCGCCTCACCGCCTGGCAAAACTGGATCTTCAACCGGCCCAATGCCATTGGCGAACACGGCGCGCTCAAAGTCTTCGGCTCCGGCAACAAGGCCCGCTTCGACTGGGACCGCGTCTGAACCGGCACTCGTAAGGCAACACGCGACAAGACAAAAGAAGATAAAAGAAGACAAAAAGAAAACCAGGAGACATCCCGTGAGCATCGACTACAGCCAGAAGATCCCCAACAACGTCAACCTGTCGGACGACCGCGCGCTCCAGCGCGCGCTGGAGCACTGGCAACCCGCCTTCCTCGACTGGTGGCGCGACATGGGGCCGGAGGGCTCGCACCAGCACGATGTCTACCTGCGCACCGCGGTCTCGGTCGACCCCTCCGGCTGGGCGCACTTCGAGCACGTCAAGATGCTGGACTACCGCTGGGGCATCTTCCTCCAGCCCGCCGATCCTGCGCGCCGCATCCATTTTGGCGAGCACAAGGGCGAGGCTGCCTGGCAGGAGGTACCGGGAGAACATCGCGCCAACCTGCGCCGCATCATCGTCACCCAGGGCGACACCGAGCCGGCCTCGGTCGAGCAGCAGCGCCATCTCGGCATGACCTGCCCGTCCCTGTACGATTTGCGCAACCTGTTCCAGGTCAATGTGGAGGAAGGCCGCCACCTGTGGGCCATGGTCTACCTGTTGCACCGCCACTTCGGCCGCGACGGGCGGGAAGAAGCCGAAGCGCTGCTCGGGCGCCGTTCCGGCGACGATGACAACCCCCGTATCCTCGGCGCCTTCAATGAGCGCACGCCCGACTGGCTGGCCTTCTTCATGTTCACTTACTTCACCGACCGCGACGGCAAGTTCCAGCTTTGCGCGCTGGCCGAATCCAGTTTCGATCCGCTGGCGCGCACCACGCGCTTCATGCTGACCGAGGAAGCCCACCATATGTTCGTGGGCGAATCCGGCGTCTCACGCGTGATCCAGCGCACCTGCGAAGTAATGCGCGAACGCGATATCCGGGACCCGGCCGACGTCCGCGCGGCGGGCGTGATCGACCTCGAAACCATCCAGCGCTATCTCAACTTCCATTACAGCGTGACGATCGACCTGTTCGGCGCAGACCAGTCGTCCAACGCCGCCACCTTCTACAGCGCCGGGCTCAAGGGCCGATTCGAGGAGGGCAAGCGCAACGACGACCACGTGCTCAAGGGCGACGTGTACCGCATCCTCGATATCCAGGACGGCCGCCTGGGCGAGCGCGAGGTACCCATGCTCAACGCGCTCAACGAGGTGCTGCGCGACGACTACATCAAGGATTCCATCGGCGGCGTGGCGCGCTGGAACAAGGTGATTGAAAAGCACGGCATCGACTTCCGCATGACGGTGCCGCACAAGGCGTTCAACCGGAAGATCGGCAGCCTTGCCAACGTGCATGTCTCGCCCGCCGGCGAATTGCTCACCGAAGGCCAGTGGCAGGCGAGTGAACGCGAATGGCTGGCAACGGAAGAAGACCGCGCCTTTGTTGCCTCGCTGATGGGCCGCGTGACCGAACCCGGCAAGTACGCCAACTGGATCGCGCCGCCGATGGTCGGCGTCAACCGCCAGCCCATGGACTTTGAGTACGTGCGCTTCAACTGACGCAACGACTGACCCACCGGCAACGTTCGGCGCAGCGGCGGCAACAGACCCGCCGCACGCCAAGGAGACAAGAGATGGGCGTTCCCGAGATCATCAGGCAGCACCTGATCGACCCCGAAATCTGCATCCGCTGCAACACCTGCGAAGACACCTGCCCGATCGACGCGATTACCCACGACGACCGCAACTATGTGGTCAAGGCCGACGTATGCAATGGTTGCGGCGCCTGCCTGTCGCCGTGCCCTACCGGTGCCATCGACAACTGGCGCACCATGCTGAAAAGCGAGGCCTATCCGATCGAGGCGCAGTTGCTCTGGGATGAACTGCCTGGCGACACGCCGCTGCCGGCAACCGGCGAGGCAGCGAGCCAGCCCGATCCGGCCGCGCCGGAAAGCGCGCCGGAACCGCTGGCGCAACAGGTGGAAACCAGCGGGCATACCTCGCCCAAGGCGCCTTGGTCGGCCGCGCATCCCTACGTCAACCTGCACGGCGTGCGTGCTCCCGCCACGGCCACTGTCGCCGGCAACTACCGCCTGACCGCCGACGACGCATCGAGCGACGTCCACCACATCGTGCTGGATTTCGGGCAGCATTTCTTCCCGGTGCTGGAAGGCCAGGCCATCGGCATCGTGCCGCCCGGCACCGACGCGGCGGGCAAGCCGCACTATATCCGCATGTACTCGATCGCCAGCCCGCGCGATGGTGAGCGGCCGGGCTACAACAACATCGCGCTGACGGTAAAGCGGGTCGAGCAGGACCACGAGGGGCGGCCGGTTCGCGGCGTGGCATCCAACTTCCTGTGCGACCTCGCGCGTGGCGACGAGGTGCGCGTGGTCGGCCCGTTCGGCAGCACCTTCCTGATGCCGAACCACCGCGAAGCCAGCGTGATGATGATCTGCACCGGCACAGGCTCGGCACCGATGCGCGCGATGACCGAACGCATGCGGCGCAACCTTGACCATTTCGCCGGGCAGCGCATGCTGTTTTTCGGCGCGCGCAATGCGCGGGAACTGCCCTACTTCGGCCCGCTGATGAAACTGCCGACGAGTTTCCTGGATATCCACTTCGCCTTCTCGCGCGACCCCGGACAGCCACGCCGTTATGTGCAGGACGCTATCCGGGATGCCGGCGCGCGCGTGGCCGGCCTGTTGAACGACCCGCACGGCCATATCTATATCTGCGGTCTCAAAGGCATGGAAGACGGCGTGCTCGCCGCGTTCGGGGATGCGTGCGCGGATGCGGGACTTCCCTGGGCCGAACTGGAGGCGCGCATGAAAGCGGAGGGACGGCTCCACATCGAGACTTATTAGGCCTATCAGGCCTATCAGGCCTATCACCTATCAGGCCTGTGCGACCTGGCCAGCCACATATCGTATTGCCGAGAACTTGCCGCCGCCGAAGCCACCAAACCCTACAGATCCTACAGATGCGGCGTCGTTTAATACTTCCCTTACGAAACGAACCGCCTATAATGTTTCTGAAGAAACAGGAGCGAGGCGATGCAACCCAGGCAAGTCCCCGAGCATCTTCCTGCCGGCAGTCCGGACCCCGGCACCACACTCACCAAGGCGGTGATGCGTGCCGCCGGCTTTCTCGGCATCAGCCAGGCAGGCGTGGCCAACGTGCTGGGCATCAGCACAGCCTCCGTTTCCCGAATGGCATCCGGCGGCTATGTGCTCGATGCGCACCGCAAGGAATGGGAATTCGGCGTGCTGTTCGTGCGCCTGTTCCGCTCGCTCGACGCCATCCTTGGACACAGCGACCAGGCCCGTCTCTGGCTTGCCAATGAAAACCTGGCGTTGGGCGGCAAACCGCTCGACCTGATCCGCACAACCGAGGGGCTGGTACGTGTCGTTCACTATCTGGATGCCACCCGCGGTCGCGTCTGAGCGCAAGGCCTTTGCGCTCACGCTCTGGCGCGCGGTGGAGGCCCAGCACGTCGTCTCGACCATGCCGCTGGTCGACAGCCTGGAAGAACAGGCCGTGCTCGAAGCCGTGCTCGACGCCGGCAAGCCCGCCGTGCCCGCCGAGGCGCGCCATCTCCATTACCTGCTGTTCACGCCGTTCCGCTACCCTCCGTCGCCGTGGGGCTCGCGCTTTCGCGCCGAACAGGATCCAGGCGTGTTCTACGGCGCCGACGACATTCGCACCGCCTGCGCCGAACTTGGCTACTGGCGCTGGCGCTTCCTGCTCGACAGTCCGGCGCTGCCGCGCATCGATGCGCGCCCGCACACGTTGTTTCAGGTCAGCGTTCGCACCGACGGCATCGCGCTCGACGCCCCGCCCTTCGTGGAGGATGCGGCGCACTGGACCGACCCCGTCCGCTACGATGCGTGCCAGGCGTTGGCCCGGGTGGCGCGCGAGGCAGGCCTGGGCATGATCCGCTACACCTCGGTACGCGACCCGGAACACGGCCCCTGTGCAGCGCTGCTGACGCCGCGCGCCTTCGCCGAACCCAACCCGCGCGTGACCACCACCTGGATGCTGACGGTACGTCCCGACCGCGTCATCTGGCAGCGAGACGACCTGCTGCAGCGAGACAGTTTTCAGTTCCCGGCCAGCGCATGGCAGCGCAGCCCGGACGGCACGGACAAGGACTGAATGACGGTGCGCCATCGCGCTGGCATGCGTTGCAGGGGCATGGTCTTGCGCCTTTGCCCATTGTTGCGCAATTAGCTGTTGCGCAGCAAAAGGAATTGCCTTACAATCTTTTTCTTCGACGGACGCGGGGTGGAGCAGTTGGCAGCTCGTCGGGCTCATAACCCGAAGGTCGCAGGTTCAAGTCCTGCCCCCGCAACCAAAGCCACGCAGATCCATGCGACCGGCTGTCGGACGCAAAACAAATCAACGCCCCTCCGGGCGTTTTTTGTTTTTTGCGCGACGAATTCTCTACATGGCCGCCACCCCGTTCGCGGACCTTTCCCAAACTAGCATCGCACCCCCGGCAGCCTGCATCGGCGGTGATACACTTTCGCCATTCCTCCCGGACGCCTCTCATGAAATTCTGCTCGAACTGCGGCCATGCGGTCGTGCTGCGCATCCCAGAAGGCGACTCGCGCCTGCGTTCAGTGTGCGACAACTGCAGCACAATCCACTACGTCAATCCGCGCAATGTAGTCGGCACCATTCCCGTGTGGGAGGACAAGGTCCTGCTGTGCAAGCGCGCCATCGAGCCGCGCTACGGCTTCTGGACGCTGCCCGCCGGCTTCATGGAGATCGGCGAGACCACCGCGCAGGGCGCCGCGCGCGAGACGCTCGAGGAAGCCGGTGCACGGGTAAAGATCGGGGAACTGTTCTCCATCCTGAATGTGCCGCATGTGCATCAGGTGCATATGTTCTACCTGGCCACGCTGGAGGATCTCGATATCTCCGCGGGAGAGGAGAGCCTGGAGGTGAAGCTGGTCGAGGAAGCCGACGTGCCCTGGGACGAACTGGCCTTCCCCACCGTGATCCATTCGCTGCGCTGCTTCTTCGCTGACCGCGCGGCGGGACGGCTGACCGACGGCACCTTCCGCCTGCACAGCCTGGATATCGATAAGCCGATGCGCCCGCTGACCAGCCGGGCCACGGTCGAACCCTGAACACGGGCGCGTTGCCCGCCACTCCCGCATGATCACCTGGCTGGATCCGCATGATCCGTTCCCGCCGGTCGAGCGTGCGCTCGGCCCCGGGTCGGACGCGCCCGGCCTGCTGGCGGCCAGCCGCGAGTTGTCGGCCCAGCGCCTGCTGCTGGCTTACCGGCAAGGCATCTTCCCCTGGTATGCCGAAGGCCAGCCGGTGCTGTGGTGGAGCACCGATCCGCGCATGGTGCTGGCACCACAGGCGCTGCGGGTTTCCGCCACCTTCCGCAAGACCCTCAAGCGCGTGCTGCGCGACCCCGACTGGGAAATCCGCGTCGACGATGACTTTATCGCCGTGATGCAGGCTTGTGCCTTGACCCCGCGGGAAGGCCAGCATGGCACATGGATCACCGAAGACATCATTGCCGCTTATGGTGCGCTGCACCGTAACGGCCTGGCGCATTGCGTGGAGAGCTGGTACCGCGGCGAGCGCGCGGGCGGGCTGTATGGCGTGGCACTCGGGCGCATGTTCTATGGCGAGTCGATGTTCGCGCGGCGCACGGACGCTTCCAAGATTGCCCTGGCCGCGCTGTGCGCGTTCCTCGGCAACCACGACGTGGCGATGATAGACTGCCAGCAGGAAACCGATCATCTGGCTTCGCTCGGGGCGAGTCCGATTCCGCGTGCTGAGTTCGCGGCCCATATCCGCATCGCCACCCGCCAACCGGATATCGTCCCGTGGCGCTTCGACAAGACGGTGCTGCAGAGATGGACCCGGATTCAGGATCGGGCATAGGGCCCGCCCCTCCGACCACGCTGCGCAGCGTCCGGTCACGGCGCCATCGGCTTACCTGTGTTGCTGTTTCATCCCTGGCCGTTGCAGATACATGAGCAAGCTAAAGGAACTCCCCCTTTCCGCGCTGCAGTTCTACGCTACGGCGCCCTACGCTTGCAGCTACCTCGATGGCCGCATGGCGCGCTCGCAGGTGGCCACGCCCGCCCACCTGATCAATGCCGACGTCTACTCGCGGCTGGTCCGCGCCGGGTTCCGGCGCAGCGGCATCTTTACCTACCGCCCCTATTGCGATGAATGCCGCGCCTGCACGCCATGCCGCGTGGTGGTGGACCAGTTTCACCCCGACCGCAGCCAGCGCCGGGCCTGGCGGCAGCACGAGAGCCTGCAGGCCCTGGTGGCGCCGCTGACCTATGTCGAAGAGCATTATTCGCTCTATCTCCTGTACCAGTCGATGCGCCATGCCGGTGGCGGCATGGACCAGGACAGCCGGGACCAATATGAGCAGTTCCTGCTGCAAAGCCGGGTCAACTCGCGCCTGGTCGAATTCCGCGAACCGCCGGGCTCGCCGGAGGCCGGCCGCCTGCGCATGGTCAGCATGATCGACGTGCTCGACGACGGGCTGTCCTCGGTCTATACCTTCTACGACCCGCTGGAAGTCAAAGCCAGCTATGGCACTTACAACATCCTGTGGCAGATCCAGCAGGCCCGCGAACTCGGCCTGCCGCACCTGTACCTGGGCTACTGGATCGCCGATAGCCGCAAGATGGCCTATAAGGCGCGCTACCAGCCGCTGCAGGTGCTGACAGCCAACCAGTGGCGCCCCTTCGACTCGCCACAGGAAGCAGTCGCGGTTGCCTCTCCCACTGCCATCCCGATCGTTCCGCCGCAACCCGGCGAGGAAGCGCCGGAGACTTGATGGCCGGTATCCGGGAGGGCAGCTGGAGCCGGGTCGCGCCTGCGCAGCAGTACCGCTTCCGGCCCAACCGCTACAATGCCGTCCTGGTCCCGACTTCCAAGCTGATTCCCTGTGCTGAACGCGCTCTATCCCCTGTTTCGCCCCGCCCTGTTTTCGATGGATGCGGAGGACGCCCACCATTTCACCCTCAACAACCTGCTGCGCGCCAAGCGTCTGGGGCTGGCGGGCTGCATCGGCAACACCATCGCCGATGACCCGCGCACGGTGATGGGCGTGCGGTTTCCCAATCCGGTGGGCCTGGCCGCCGGGCTCGACAAGGATGGCGCCTATATCGACGGGCTGGCGGCGTTCGGCTTCGGCTTTATCGAAGTGGGTACCGTGACGCCGCGCGCGCAACCGGGCAACCCCCGCCCGCGCATGTTCCGCCTGCCGCAAGCCGATGCGCTGATCAACCGCATGGGCTTCAACAATGGCGGCGTGGATGCGTTTATCGCCAACGTCAAGGCGTCGCGCTGGAAGGCCGAGGGCGGCGTGCTGGGCCTGAACATCGGCAAGAACGCCGATACGCCGATCGAGCGCGCGGTGGATGACTATCTGCACTGCCTGGAACGGGTCTACCCGCACGCCAGCTACGTCACCGTCAATATCTCGTCGCCCAACACCAAGAACCTGCGCCAGTTGCAGGGCGCGAGTGAACTCGACAGCCTGCTCTCGACGCTCAAGGACGCGCAGCAGCGCCTGGCCGACCAGCACAAGCGCTACGTGCCGCTCGCGCTCAAGATCGCGCCCGACCTCGACGCCGACCAGATCCGCAATATCGGCGATGCGCTGGTGCGCCACCGCATCGATGGCGTGATTGCCACCAACACCACCATCGCGCGCGACGCGGTCAAGGGCCTGCCGCACGGCGAGGAAGCCGGCGGCCTGTCGGGCCGGCCGGTGTTCGAGTCGTCCACGCGCGTCGTCAAGGGCCTGCGCGAGGTGGTTGGGGATGCGGTGCCCATCGTGGGCGTGGGTGGCATCTTCAGCGGCGCCGACGCGCAAGCCAAGATTGCGGCCGGCGCGCAACTGGTACAGGTGTACAGCGGGTTGATCTACCGCGGACCGGTGCTGGTCAAGGAATGTGCCGCCGCCCTGCGCGCCTGAGGCACGCTTCGATTGGGGTTGCCAGGAAGCTGGCAGCCGGTGATACCACAGCCGCCCTTCCCATACCGGGCGTCAACGCCTAACAAGGATAGCCAATGGAAACCATTCGTCTGGGCCGCAGCGACCTGCAGGTCTCTCGCATCTGCCTTGGCACCATGACCTTCGGCGAGCAGAACACCGAAGCCGAAGGCCATAGCCAGCTCGACTACGCCGTGTCGCGCGGCATCAACTTTATCGACACCGCCGAGATGTACCCGGTCAAGCCGAGCGCCGAAACGTATGGCAGCACCGAGCGCATCGTCGGCAACTGGCTCAAGCGCCAGCAGCGTGACCGTATCGTGCTGGCGACCAAAGTCGCCGGCCCGGCGCGCATGCCGTGGATCCGCAACGGCGGCGACCTGACGCCGGACAGCATCCGCGCGGCGGTGGACGCCTCGCTGGCGCGCCTGCAAACCGACTACATCGACCTGTACCAGATCCACTGGCCGGCTCGCAACGCGCCCATCTTCGGGCAGAAGCAGTTCGATCCGGCGAACGAGCGCGAGTGCGCCTCGATCCAGGCGCAGCTTGAAGCCATGAGCGAACTGGTGCGCGCGGGCAAGATCCGCTACGTCGGCGTGTCCAACGAAACGCCGTGGGGCGTGGCCGAGTTCATCAAGCAGGCAGAGCTGCACGGCCTGCCGCGCATCGCCACGGTCCAGAACCCATACAACCTGCTCAACCGCAGCTACGAGCAGGGCCTGGACGAGGTCTGCTTCCGTACCGACGTCAGCCTGCTGGTCTATAGCCCGCTGGCCTTTGGCCAGCTCACCGGAAAATACCTGGGCGGCGATCTCGCGCATCCCGTGTTCGACACGCAGGCCGAAGGGCGGCTCACGCGCTTCCCGCCCGACTGGAGCCCGCGCTACCTGCGCCCGGAAAGCCTGGCCGCCGCCGCCCGCTATGTGGCGCTGGCGCGCGAGCACGGCATCTCGCCGGCGACGCTGGCGCTGGCCTGGGCCTACTCGCGCTGGTTCGCGGCGAGCACGATCGTCGGGGCCACTTCGGTGGAGCAGCTGCGCGAGAACATCGACGCCTGGCAGGTGCCCCTGCCCGAAGCGGCAACCGCGGCCATCGCCCACATCCACGCCGAGATTCACAACCCCGCCCAGTAGCCTTCCCGCGCTCCACGCACCAATACCAGCGCACCAGCCGGAGCCGCTCGCAGCGCGCTCCGGCCCTGCCGTTTTGCCCTGCTGGCGCACTGGAACAGGGCAAAACGGGGCAAAACAGGGCAAATCGCGTCTCGGAAATGGTATCCTCGCAGGCTTATCGCCGTCGTATCCGCTGCGCTCCAGCGACCGCCTGCCTGCCGCCTGGTGTGTCGTTCCCGCAACGGACCGGCCGGCCGGCGCCACGCGCCGCCGGGCAGGACTGCGGACCAAACCCATCGAAGACCAAGAGCGGCTGATTACCCAGAACCCACTCCGGGGGAGATCCATACTATGAAGTGTCTCAAGACATCGACCAAGACCATCCTGGGCAGCGCCGTGGCCCTCGCGCTGCTGTACGGCGGCGCTGTGCAGGCCCAGACCGTCAAGGTGCTGTCGATCGTCGACCATCCCGCGCTGGACGCCATCCGTGATGGCGTGCGCGACGAACTGAAGAGCGCCGGCTACGATGCCGACAAGAACCTGAAGTGGGAATACCAGAGCGCACAGGGCAATACCGGCACCGCCGCGCAGATCGCGCGCAAGTTCGTCGGCGACCAGCCCAATGTGATCGTCGCCATCGCCACGCCGTCGGCGCAGGCCGTGGTGGCCGCCACCAAGTCGGTGCCGGTGGTGTACTCCGGCGTGACCGACCCGGTTGCCGCCCAGCTGGTCAAGAGCTGGGGCGC
>Ga0255338_1001658_pt1 | contig 39489 bp, 66 predicted proteins | sample MeOH1_35cm_T4_19_FD_203715 | JGI IMG/M metagenome (GOLD analysis project Ga0255338, IMG submission 203715) | Sandy soil microbial communities from University of British Columbia, Vancouver, Canada - MeOH1_35cm_T4_195 | ecosystem: Engineered > Artificial ecosystem > Sand microcosm > Unclassified ... | reverse complement strand
GTCAGAAAGGGTAAGCCGTAAGTTTCCAGCATGGCATATTGGCCGTAATCCGGATGATGAAATCATACTCGCCTCTTATTCCGTTGACCTGAGCCGTGGATTCTCGCGTATTGCTAGGGATACACTGACCAGCAACACCGGAGTATTCGAGGTTGAGGTGGATCGGAATAACCAATCCGCAGAGTCATGGGGAACCAGCGGTCACCGTGGAGGCTTACACGCAGCTGGTGTGGGTGGTCCTATCACAGGTAAGGGTGCTCGAATAGCAATCATTGATGATCCGGTGAAGAACTCCGAAGAGGCTGACAGTGAGACGATGCGAGAGAAAATATGGGAGTGGTACACATCCACCCTATACACTCGCTTAACTCCTGACGGCCGTATTGTCGTTGTAATGACACGCTGGCATGAAGATGATCTGGTAGGAAGGCTACTTAAGAAAGAGGCTGACGAGATCAAGGAGGGCGTTCACAAGGGCGAACGATGGACGGTGATAAACTTCCCGGCACTTGCTGAGAAGGATGATTACCTTCATCGACCAGAGGGCGAACCACTTTGGCCAGAACAGGGCTTTGATAAGGAACGGATGCAGCAGATCAAGATTGATGTGGGCTCCCGGGTATTCAATGCACTGTACCAGCAAAGACCATCAGCAGCTGACGGAAACATGCTTAAGCGTGATTGGTGGAGGTACTACGATGCTCCGCCGCCATTTGCTTCTATGCTGATAAGTGTGGATGCCGCGTTCAAGGACGAGGACACCAGTGACTATGTTGTTATCCAGGTATGGGGTAAGGTTCAAGCCAATATGTACTTGGTGGATCAGGTGAGAGCAAAAATGAACTTTCCTGCTACCATACAGACCATTCGTAACATCACCAAGAAGTATCCAGATGCACATTGGAAACTGGTGGAGGACAAGGCCAATGGATCAGCTATCATTGCTACGCTACACCGAGAGATTGGCGGCATAGTGGCGATTAATCCAGAAGGCGGTAAAGTTGCCCGGGTTAATGCGGTATCCGCTTATATCGAGTCTGGTAACGTATTCTTACCACGCTCAACCTGGATACAGGACTTTGTGGAAGAGGCAGCGAGTTTCCCGAACGGTAAACATGATGATCAAGTTGACGCGATGAGCCAAGCGCTCCATCGCTTTATTTATTTTAATGGCATACTGCCGCAGGAAGATAAGAAGGTCACGCCATTCCCATTCCGTACAGACGAACCCACCGGAGGTGATTACTTAGCATGGTAGAGCAAGCAGCAGAGCTTGGGGAATTGCTTAAGCTCCCACTCTTGGAGCAAGAGACCACCGCGCTAATCAATGCGAAGATGCGCGAATTCATAGGTGAAGTGAAGCCGACACCGCAAGTAGTTGAGCAAGAAGTGCAAAGCTTGATGATGGAGTATCTTCATGGAGCCGCAAAGCAAGGAGGTGAGTAGATAGATGGCAAAAGTCGCAATAGAAGCAGCTGACAAACTAGCTTCACAACTGAACAAAGAGTACAAGAATGGCCTATCATATTACCGCAAAATGGGCTATTTGGACAAATGGCCAGAGTATGAAAGGTTCAAAGCAGATGATCAGTGGCCAGCAGTAACGCCGCGAACAAAAGGACTGCCGAGGCCAGTGTTCAACATCATCAAGATGATTGAGAAACACAAAGTAGCAAACGTCATGAGTGAACAAATCAATATGATGTTCAGCCTAGAGGAAAAAGAAGACGCTAGCCAGGTTCAGGCAGACACAGAAGGTGACCCTGGAGCAATGTTTAGCCGGTTGGCCGCAGCGACATGGGAAGACATCAAGCAGGATGATCTCAACGAAGAGGCTTTAGACGTGGCTGCTAATACCGGAACTGCTATTATGCATTATTACTATGACACCAGCATTAAAGGCGGGGTGAAGACGCCTTACATCGGTAAGATGTGCGGTGAGGTATTGGATCCAATCAATGTTTTCTTTGAGAATCCGCAGCAACGTAATGTGCAACTGCAACCCGGAATCATCATATCTGGCCGTGAAACAGTGAAGAGTGTGAGGGAATTTGCCAAAAGGAACGGAATGTCCGAGGCAAACCTTACCTTGATCAAAGCCGACAAGGACACACAGGATCAAGGTTATGATATGGCAAAAACTGAAGTCGACGATGCAGATAAGGTAGTGACGCTGACAAAGTACTGGAAAGAGAACGGAACGGTGATGTTTGCTAAATCTGCATGCGGCATAACCATCAAAAAGCCAACAGATACCATGCTGAGTTTATACCCTATCGCTGTTATGCAGTGGGATAGACGTAAGAAGTCAATTATAGGCATTGGTGACACTGAGGGCCTGATCCCGAACCAAAAGGCCATCAATACACTGGTGGCTATGCAGATCCTCTCTGTACAGCTCACAGGCTGGCCTAAGCTGCTGTACAAAAAGGGTGCGATTGACCCGAGCAAGATCACCAACGCACCTGGTGAAATGATTGAGGATCACCTGCCTGTGGGACAGGGTGACGGGGCCAAGTACCTCACACCCGGCAACATCAGCGCGGTAGCCGGAAACTTGGTAGAAGCCATATTGACCTACACCCGCCAAATGACCGGGGCTGACGAAGCTGCAACAGGATCTGCACCATCATCGGACCTTAATGCTACAGCAATCATGCTGCTACAAAAGGCTTCGGCTATCCCAATTGAGTCTATCAAGCGCCGTTTCTACTCATTTATCGAGGACATTGGCCGCATTTGGGAAGACATCTGGAAGGTGAAATACAATCTTCCGCGCCAAGTGACGCTTAAGGATGATGATGGCGAAGAATATCCAGCCATGTTCGATGGTTCACAGTACCAGGATGTACCTATGTCACTCAAAATTGATGTAGGCCCTTCCTCCACTTACTCCGAATCGCTCATGCTGTCGAGCTTGGACAAGGCTCTAGACCGCGGGGACATCGATTACATGCAGTATCTCAAGTATGCACCGCATGCAGTTGTGCCGTTCCGCGACAGGCTTATGAAGGAACTGGAGGAGAAAAAGGGAATCATCGGGCAAATGGAACAGCTGGTCGCTTCGATGCAGCCGGAGGAAAAGCAAGTGTTCGATACCATGCCGCCTGAGCAACAGTTTATGTTCCTGCAGCAGAACCTTTTAGCTCAGCAGGCATCGCAAGCCGTACCGAATCCACCTATAGCATCAGGCATGTAAAACAATGGGACCTTCGCAGAGCAGCGTTGGTCCCTTTCTATATACAAAATCGGGCGTTGAATCGTTGTGGAAGCCGCACAACACATCTTTAGGAGGGTTTTACCATGGAAGAAGTACAAACGGGCGTTGAAGTGGCAGGGGAAGCCGCCCTGCAATCAGAGCAATCCGCACCAGCAACAGAAACCGTCGATACGGGCGTTGAAACACAGACCGAAGCCGGGTCCGACGATGCAGCACCAGTAGAAAATGTTGCTTGGGAAAAACGCATCTCCGCAATTAAGCAGAAGTACGAGCAGGAATATGGAACAAAAGCCAAGGATGCTGAGCGATATCAACAAATGCTTGAACGAACTGCTAAGTTCTACGGGTTCAGCAATCATGAAGAATACATGACCGCACTAGAACAGGCTGAAACAGACCGACGCATCCAGGAAGAAGCCGAGCGTTTGGGCGTTCCAGAGGATGTAATCCGCGAATACGTGCAGCCGCTGAAGAGTGAGCTTGATCAACTTAAGCAGCGCGACCAGCAGAGAGCCGAACAAGACGCACTTCAGAAGGTGGAAGCGCAAATCTCCAGCATGGAGAGCGATACCGCCAACTATCCAGACTTCGCACAGCACAAGATGGACGTAATCAACCTTGCCGCAGCCAAAGGCTACAGCTTGGAAGATGCCTACAAGATTCTTACTTACGACACGCGGGTTACTACAGCATCGCAACAGGCCCAGCAGGAGGCCATACGAAGACTGCAACAAAACGCCGACAGCTCGACAGGCGCATTGGGCGCTGACGCACCAGAGCAAGCCACAGGATACATGGCAATGTCTCCAGCAGAGCGAAAAGCGTACCGTGAGGCCATTAAGCGCGGACAACCATACTAAGGGGATGAATTACCATGGCAACATCAGTACAAGGGTATAACGCAACAGCCGGAGTTAACGCACTTACAGCAGAACAACATACTTATTTCCAGGACGAATTGCTTGAAAGACTGCTGCCAGAGCTTAAATGGACACAGTTCGGTGAAAAGAAGACCATTCCAAACCGCAAAGGCGCGACAACCAACTTCCGGCGGTTGAATTCGCTGGCTGTATCCACTACGGCACTGACTGAGGGTGTTACTCCAGATGGCGTAAACTTGGATATCGTGGCTATCACGGCAACAGTAGCCGAATACGGCAGCTGGACCAAGATTTCTGAATTCATTAATATGACTGGATACGATCCACTCTTGCAGGAAGCATCCGGCCTTATGGGTGAAAATGCAGGTGAATCCATCGACACCATTGTGCGCGACATTGTAGCCGCTGGAACAAACGTAATCTATGCCAATGGTAAAGCTTCCCGTGTACTTACAGCTGCAACGGACAAGATTACCGCTGCTGATATCCTGAAGGTACGCCGGACGATGAAAAACAACAAGGTCAAGGAAATAAAGCTTCCCGGTGGTGGCTCTGGATTCGTGGCTTTGGTACATCCTTTTGTGGCTATGGACCTTATGCAGACACAGGAGTGGAAGGATCAAAACACCTATGTTGATACCAAGAACCGTGAGGAAGGGATCCTCGGCAAAATGTACGGCATCTACTTCATGGAAGTGGACAACGGTGTAAAATTCGCTGGTGCTGGTGCATCGTCTGCGGATATCTACGGTACCATCTTCCTAGGCCGCGGTGCTTATGGCCTGCCTGACATTGGCGGTTCTATGAAACCTGAAATCATCGTTCACCCTGCTGGATCTGCTGGATCTGCTGACCCACTGAACCAATTCAACACCATTGCATGGAAATGCGCGTTCACAGCTGTTCGGCTGCAGGAACTGGCAATCATCCGTTACGAATCCGGCGCATCTGTATAACATCACTGAATGAGGGGGCCTAACGGCTCCCTTTTAATTTGAGGAGGAAAATACCATGGCAACAGAAAAATCACTTGAAAAACAAGCAGCAGAAGCAGAAAAGAGCGCAGCGCAGCAGCTGCAGGAAATGCCAAAAGTGAAAATTATCATCCCTGACGATCCGCAGAACCCTTCTGATAAGGTTGTTCCGGTTGGATTCAACGGTGTGATCTACACAATCCCCCGGGGAGTCACCGTAGAAGTGCCGCAGGTCATTGCTGAAATCTGGCAGGATTCTTATGAACGCACACGCGCGGTCAATCAGCGTATTGAAAAAAGCACCAGCCAAGAAATCAAAGTGATGTGACAAGGGCCCCGCAATGGGGCCTTTTTGTCTATTAAGGGGTGATACCGTGACATTACAGGAAATACTGGACGAAATCGCAGAGAAGTACCCTCATGGCCTGTCCAATGATAGTGTGATCCGTAAGATTAACCAAATTCAAAATGAGCTTTTCCGAACGACATGCCGCGTAAAGTCGATGGCGATATTCAATTTGCAAAAGGATGTATTTGCATATGTATTGCCGTTTCCGCGTTCATCACTTCTTAGTGTGGTGATACAAGGCAGGGAATACACCTACCAAGACACGAAACACGATCCAAACGTCCCGTTTTATTACTTCGTGGGCTCGAATGGCATTGGCATATATCCAACACCTGAAGAAGATGTTGAAAATGGAATATCCATGTGGTACTACATTTCGCCAACACCGTTGGTATCTGCAATCCTTACTTCAACCCCTGAACTGGATGCGGATTTCCATATGTTGTTAGTGTATGGGGCATTGGTGCAGATATGCGAAGCCTTTAATGATGTGGCTATGGTTAACAACTACACAGGTAAATACAATGGGCTGCTGGATGAATTCCATAAATCCAATGACGAAACACCGGATTACCTTGTTATTGAAGATGTCATGGGGGGGTTGTTATGAGTTCATCAGAATTGATCGCACAGCAATTTATTGATGGAGGTGTCGTACCTTCTGTACTGAATGCACAAGCGCCTGGAAATCATGCAGCCAAGCATTTGCCTAATGGATCTGATCCGATTTCATATGCTAATGCATCCATAGGCGGTCTTATGAGCCCCTCACAAGTCACTCAACTGGACAATAAGTTAGACAAGACCGGAACAATAACGGTTAGTCAAATAAGTAAAAATGCTGGTTTGATAGATCAGACGTATCTCACGGATGAACTTAAACAGCAAATTGCCGGAACTGCTCCAATCAATGCGGTTCCTGCGGACGCGAGCATTACGCCCAACAAGACAACGTTCATGAGATCCGTACAGAATTTATTTAATAAGACCACCGTTACTTCTGGGATAATCTCTGGGGCAACTGGTGTAATTGTCGCCAATAGCAGCTACTCCGCAAGTGACTATATTGAGGTTACGCCTACAAAAGTTTATAACATAACTGCATGTTTTGACTGTGCTTATTTCAATGCAAGTCATGTATTCATCAGCGGGTTTTCATCGGCTGGCGCACCGATAACTATCACCGCCCCAGCGGGAGCAGCTTATATTCGCATTACCTTTAGCAATGCTGCTTTAGCTACAGCCATGTTTGTATTAGGTACGTTGCCGTCCTCTTACCTGGGGTTTGGTTATCATATTGAGATCACGGATGCAGAATTTAAAAATGTCATAAGTAGTAGTATTGCCACGACATCTAAATGGACGGGAAAGATATGGAATGTAATCGGCGATAGTATCACGGAGCATAATGACAAAACGACAAAAAACTATCAGGACTATATTGCAAGTAAGATAAGTTGCACGGTGAATAACTACGGATTAAGTGGCACGGGATGGTTTACACCATGGGGTGGCAACGCTGCTTTTTATAACCGACTCGTTGCGCTGGCATCAAACGCGGATCTGATTACAGTGTTTGGAGGTACAAACGATTGGGGAGAGACAGGTAAGACTCTTGTGCTGGGTAGTTTCGGTGACACTGACCCTGCGCTAACCTTCTATGGGGCGGTTGACTACACAATTAGACAGCTGGTAACTATGTTCCCTACCAAAACCATAGCAGTGTTTACGCCTATACCTCGCAACAACAGTTGGGGTACATCATCAACGGGTGTAACTCTGGAACAAATTACTGATGCCATTATCAAAGTGTGCGCAAGGTATTCTGTGCCTGTTCTGGATTTGTACAGAAAAGGAAATGTATACGCGTGGGATGCGAATTACCGCACGTATGCACTTCCAGATGGTTTACATCCTAACGATAACGGACACGTGACATTAGCAGACAAAATATTGGACTTTTTGAATTCTTTATAGGTCCATAAGAAAGGAGGAGCTTCATGCAACCCTGGACATCTTCACCAACTAAATCAAAACCGGTCATTGTTACACTGGCCGATGGTTTAAATCAATCCGTGGAGTCCATAGAGATTGCAGACGGGCAATGCACCGATGCACTCAACGTGGACTCTTTTATTTATCCCACGCTTCAGGTGCGCGACGGTTACGCACTACACAGCACACCTATGGGCTATATTAACCGCCTGTTTAAGTTCCTGGGTGTTTGGTACTGCGGCAACGGGAAAGGCCTGTATCTGTACACAGGGTCAGCGTGGGCGGCTGTGTATGAATATGGTGACACCAACAATGACCGATTGTGGGATGCAGCTATGTTTTTCGATGGTAGTAAGTTATACTTTCTCGATGGCTCCTTGCAACTGCGGCAATGGGACGGTACAACACTGACCACACTTGGCAGTGCGCCGGCAGCAAGTGCATTCCTTACGACACACGCGAACCGGTTCTACTTGGCTAATCGTAACGACAATCTGCTAAGCTTCTCCGGTCTTCGGCTTGCGGATGATTGGACATCAACAAATAAGTATACCGGAACCGGTAAAATCACTGTAGAAACACCGGACGGAGAGAAGCCAACCGGCCTTATTGCTTACGCCGATCATGTGATCCTCTTCAAAAAGTACACGCTGCATGAGCTATATGGCGAAGACAGTACAAACTTCCAGATGCAAAACCCTTACGGGGTTGGTTGTATCTCAGACCGCACCATCGTTCCAACCAATTCGGCGCTTTTTGGCTAGGCCCTGACGGAGTATATTCCTACTCTGGAGGGGCCGCGCCTGTAAAAATAAGCGATCCCATCAAAAATTACATTGCGTCCATCAACCAAGCTTACGCGAAACACTGCGTGGCCGGAACTGATGGGCGTTTTCTTTACCTGTCACTGGTGACCGGGGGAAATACACTTCCAAACATCACGCTTAAATTTGACCTCCAGGGAGGTCGCTGGTGGCCTTGTAGCTTCGTGGCTACATCGTATTACCTGGACGGACAAACGCTCTATATCGGCACGTCAGGCGGTCAGGTGCTGCAAATGGGCGGGACAACAGACAACGGCGCGGCTATCAACTGGTCCATTGAAACCAAACCATTCAGCGAAGGTGACGAAACGGTTCGTAAGACCATAAACCGCATTTGGATCATAGGTGATATTGAGCCGGGGTCTTCGTTATATGTGGCTTATGCGGGAGGTACAGAGGGCGGCGCTTGGAACGTGGTTAACTCTACTACCAACGGAACCGGCGCCATCCAAAGCATCCGTATCCCGGTCATTGTTAACGCACCCCAAACCTGGTACCGACTGAAGCTATACGGCACCGGAAAAGTTAAAATACACCGCGTAGTACGCGAAATCTCAGGGAGGAATGCATAATGGCTTCATTTAGTTTGCCGAACGTTGAGGGTATGAGCTCAATGGATGAATTGAAGAACGCCGTGGGTAAAATGGCGAAGGAACTCACGTGGCTGATGCAGAATCTGGACTGGAAGAACATCAATGAGCTCAACATACAACTCAATGGCGGGGCCGCGGTAACGATCAATGATGAGGGTATTACAATTACCGATGGAACAGATGTGACATTTCAGGCTGATATTGACGGTAAAGTCACCATGACCGGGGCGACGATTAAAAGTAGTGATGAATATCCACGTGTAGAAATGAACCCCGATGACAATTTGTTTGGGGCGTATGCAACTGCTGCTAGTTACCTTCTTATCAATGCATTGGGAGCAGGTGGTTCTCCGCAGTTAATTTCAAGCAATGGACTAGCTAACATTACAATGTTCTTGTTAGGTACAATAGCGCATTTAAGCACAACGGGAGCTGACTTATACTTAGAATCAGGTAAAGACATTATTATTTCCCCTGGAGTCGGTGCTTCTTATTATGCAAAAACTCCATTCAGTAAATTATGGGATACAGACACAAATCAAACATTACAAACTAAACTCTCTGGAAAAGCTTCGGCAGGTGTGTCTACTAGTTTATCCGGATCTGCAAACGGCGGTATACCAATAGGAACACAATTGGCAGTCAATGGAGGTGGTTTTGTAACATGGACAGGCATTCCTACACATAGCCATACACAAAATTAAATGATATACTGATGGCAAATAATGACACGAGGTGCGGAAAATGAAAAAAATACGCAGTGTATCCCTAGTATTTGCCGGTATTATCATTGGTGTTGGTTTATCGTTTAGTCCAGAAATATACGGAGCTGGAACAAAACTTGTAGGTTTGAAAGTTGACAAGGAAATATCAGTAAAACTGAATGGGAAAAAAATAGACCAAGGCGCTGTAATAAACAGTACAACGTACGTTCCTTTGCGTTCAACAGCAACTGCCTTGGGGATGGAGGTAAGCGTGAATAGTACGGAAGTAAACCTAACATCGTCTACTGGCGCTGTTGATGATTCTGATGCGGTTACCTTTAAAAAAGACGAGTTGAGAACTAAAATTGGAAATTTGAAAGTGAAAATTAATGAAGCTACATCGGTATTGGAAAATGAAGAGGCTGCTAATAATAGTATAAAATTCGCAAATGAAATGATAGATCTTCAAAAGTTATATAAAGATGATAGATCTCCTTTATATGATGAAAGCAGGATTAAACAGTATGAAGATCAAATTGCGCTCACCAAAAAATTATTATCCGATGCAGAAGCTAATCTTCCAATATGGAAAGCTGAACTTGCGGATCTTGAAGCCCAACTGGCTACGTTGCAAAATCCATGAAAAAAGCTGCAATCGTTGTTGTCAGTGGGCTGATTCTTATGGTGGCATTTGCGTTCCTGATTTACCCGACTCCGTACAGATATATGGAATTCACTAGAGACGGAACAACATTTCCTGTAAAACACAATGTTATAACGGATAAAACACAAATATTTACGACTAATAACGGATGGATGGAAATTAAAAATCAAAATATTCAAGCACAGTAAAAAGACCGTACTCCAGTAGAGTGCAGTCTGATATAATTATCCAGTACAATGGCATAAGGGCGGTCGGCTAATCTCCCGGAAGGGAGGTGATGCCTGTGGAAGTGAAAGATGCGCTACTGTTGATGATTCAATTCTCAACACTGGTGATTCTTATTCTCTCCTTCAACAAAAAGAAATAGACCGCCCCGTGGAAGGATAACGGTCTATTCTGACGCTTTTTCCGAAAGCCGACCGCTCTTATAGCGGATTGTACGTGGGAGTCGTGTTAGCGCACGGCTCCTTCTTTAATTGTATCTTAGCATATCGGTTTTTATACGGCAATGTGATACAAAAATAATCAAAAGGTATTGCCTACACCTGCTACACTGAAATAAATAACAGAACGGCCAGAGGACTCCAATCGGGGTCCTTTTTCATTTGCAAAGGAGGTCCAACATGGCAACTACGTTAGGCAATGGGGTAGTGGATTACAACACCGCAGCACTCGATGCAAAAAAGAAGATGATTGCCAATCAAGCGCAGATCAATAAAGATCCCAACTATGTAGCTTCCGAGCAACAACGCGCCTTACAGGTGATTGCACAGCGCCAATCTCAGGGAATGGACACCAGTGGACAGCAGAAGTACTTAACGCAGCAATTGGGATATAAAGCCCCTACTCCGGTAGGTGCTGCCTCAGGTGCTGCTTATGGAATGAACGGCGCTGGAGCGACACAACCAAAACCAAATACAACCACAGCAACAACCACAGCAGCGAAGAGTAACGCGCAGCAGGGCAGTGACTACATGTCACAGATGGCCGCTATTGCACAGCGTCAGTCCACTCCATTTAGCTATGATCCCAACTCTGATCCTGCCTATCAAGCAGCACTTACCCGGGCAAAAGCTAATATTGACGCTGGAAACTCACAGGCGCAGGCCGAAATGAATCGCCGTGGTATCCTGAATAGCACCATTACTTCGGACCGTATGGGTGAAATTGCTTCACAGGAAATGGGTAACGTGGAAACTACCGTAATCCCTCAACTGATGCAGCAAGCATATCAGAAATACATCGACAGCCAGAACCAACAGCAGCAGCAGTTCAGCAACCTTGGAACGGTAGCAAATGCTTATCTGGGAGAAGATCAGCGCGGCATCGACAACACCAACACCCGCGCCAATATGACCGGATACCTCCCAGGTGGCGAAGATGCTCAGAAGCTTTATACACAGCTCATGGGCCTGAAACAACAAGCAGAAGCAAAAGGCATCACCGCTGCCGAACGAAACAAACTAAGTAATCAAGCAACCGGCATCCGCGCGATGCTCTCACAGATGGGCGTAGACATTACCAACCTTGGGGCGAATACGAACTACAACACCGCCAGCCAAGTTGCACCAGCCATTCGTACCTTGCAAGGACAACAGGTAGATCAACAGGCCGTACAACAGCAGTGGGATAACCGTTTCAACTATGGTCAGGCTGTAGGACAATTTGCAAACGGTCAACAGACTCTGGCAAGCAAGGCGCAGAACTTCAACCAAGGGTTTGCTACACGGCAGCAGAATTTCACTGAAGGTCAACAGAATTGGAATAACCAGTTCGACCTAGCTAAATTCACAGAGGACACCCGGAGATATGGTCTGGACTATGCATTACAGGAACAACAGGTAGCAATCAGTCAGCAGAATGCAGATTCGTCCAGCGCTGGTAATACCGCCAGTATAGCAAATTCTCAATTTGGCCAATTGATGGATGTATGGCAAGCAACTGGTAAAGCTCCAGCAGGTTTGGAATCGTATGGCGTAAATCCAGGAGAGGTATATTCCGCAGGAGCTGCAGCAAAGGCAGCTGCACCTAAGACATTCGAAGATTACCAATCGAATGTTGATAAAATAGTACAGAGAGATAAAAAAGGTATTATAACAAATCCTCAGACCGTTGAAGATTACATTATAAATTCTGATCTATCACCTTATGAAATGTATCGAGCATATGGAGTATATGGACTTAAATGGGATGGAGAGGTACCAAAACCGGGGGAGTAACGTCCGGCGTAGCATCCGTTAAGGTGCCGACAGCATACGCCGGGTTATTTTCGTCGGCTCAATCCAAGTACACTCTTCTGCCAGATGGAATATTATCTGCGGTTGCCAATGCAGAATCTGGTTTTGATCCGAACGCAAAAAATAAAAGTGGAGCATCTGGAATGATGCAATTTATGCCAGCCACAGCGCAGGGATACGGTATAGATCCATTTAACCCAAGCCAAGCAGTAGATGCAGCAGGAAAGATGCTGAACGGTCTCATGGCTAAGTATGGAAATGACTTATCGAAGACGCTTGCTGCGTACAACTGGGGCGGAGGTAACGTAGACAAGGCTGTAAAAAAATACGGAAGTAATTGGCTACAGTATGCTCCAAAAGAAACGAAAAATTATATCAAAAAAATATTAGGCGGGTAGGCGGTGAAATAATGGCAGAATCAGCAGAATCATTCATAGCACGCCGCAGAAGAGAATTGAGTACACAAACCGGAGGGGGCACAGAAAGTGCTCTCTCTTTTATTGAGCGTCGCCGGAAGGAACTACGTGGACTAGCGAAGTCTCCAGAGCAAGTGCGCACAGAAACTATACTTGGAGACACATTGAATAGTGTATTGCCGAAGAGTACACCTTCTCCGGTAATTCAGCCACAGACTCCATCCGCACCAGGCGTAGACTTCAAAGCAGCGCAACAACAAAATCAACAAATATCTCCATTCGCTGGTAAACTTCCTGCTGCATCACTTTTTCAGACAAATCAAGTGATACAGTCCACACTCAAAAACAAAGTGCCAGCAGCTAATCTTGTACAACAGACAGGCAGAGGACCGGAGAACGCTTCACAGATCCCGGGCATCTCACAATATGAGATCAACAAAAAGGAAATTGCCAACGATAACGCACCGGATGCTGTGAAATCCTATGCCAACATAATGAACTACATCACGCAAGGAAACCCGTTAGGCGTTGCAGCATCCAGAGCATTTGCAGGAAATTCTGGAGCTACACGCAGAGACTCCACCGGAAATAATGTAGTAGATAAGGTCACAGACGTTGTGAACAACTTTGTAACACCGTTCATGACGCCTACAGGAGCTCCATTGGGGCAGGGAATCATCGGGTCTACTTATGATGCCACCGGAAGAGCCTTGAGCGGTAAGGCAGGACAGGCCATATTAAGAGGTGCAGGAAAGGTCATTCCAGGATCTGAAAACGTAGTTAAAACAGCAGCTACAGAAGCGCTTGCTGGTGGTATGCAGGGTATTGGCTTCGGGCTTCAGGATGGACAAGACAGCGGTAGCGAAATCGCCCGCAACGCGCTGTTAGGAACTGCTGCCGGCGGTATATTGGGCGGCGCTGGAGCTTATGTAGGTGAAAAACTAGCACCACTTCTGAACCGTTTCCGTCAGAGTGGCATTGCTGACGATGAAATTGCAGATATTGCGCCGGAATTGCTGTCACTGCCTGAAGCCAACCCGCGAACAGTCCGCAAACAGTTGGCGGGAGAGATTAAGACTACATCGTCCAGTGACCCGATTGTCACACCATATACGCCACAATTAAATGCAGCCACACCAGAAACACAGGCAGCATCAGCAACACGCCGAGCAGCCCAGGCTTATGACCCTGTAGAACTTAACACCAGGTACGCCCAGGAAGTCATTGACGAGTATAAGCGCCTGAAGGAATCACCAAAGAAAGTCAGCAACAAGCAACTATATGAACAGGCTCGTCAGAACGTAGACGCGCGTAGGCCTACGGATGCACAACTGACCACACAAAAACTTAAGGATACACGGATTAACGGCGAGTCCTATTACACCGGTGAACCTACTATTCGTAACCCTCAAACGATAACGCGTGAACAGGAGATTTTGAACAAGGTAAATGCGAAGCAACCATTAACACAATCCGACATTGAGTTTGCCCAAAGTCCTGAGTTTGATCAAAGCAAGCTGTTCCCGGAAGCTACACCAACTGAATCAACTTACGTTAAACCGCGTCAGATCAAAACAGAAGTGGCCAAAGTGGAACCAAAGCCACCGGTTAAACCCGCAGCAAAGAAAACACTTGTGACTGAAGTCAAAAAAGAATCCAAACTGTCCACTAATCCAGAGAAGAAAACGCCGGGGATCCGAGCAAACTTTAAAACGATGACTGACAGCAAAGCTATTTCGCCAACACTCAAAGGGAATATTGCTAAATTGGACCAAAGATATCACTCACTCAAAAACGCTGATGTGATCGCTACTTCAAACGCTGCGCTTAAAGACTTGGCAAAAGTAGAGTCAGACTTTCTTCAATCCGGTAAAAGTGGTGCACAACACATCAGCAACGGTTACAGAGCCATGCAGGAACTTGATAAGGCTGGCGAACATGCTCGCGCCTTGGCTATCGCTGACAAGCTTGCTAAAGACCTAACAGAGGCTGGGCAGACGGTTCAGGCCGCATCGTTGATCTCCAGGTTATCGCCAGAAGGCCAGCTACTTAACCTCATTCGTACTGCCGAGAAGAATGGCAAGGTAGTTGACGTTGCGGACAGTGTAAAGTTTAAGCAACTTGCTGAAAAGGTTCAGGAAACTACCGGCGCTGGCAAAGAAGAGAATGCCATCACCGACATTCTGAACCGGTTGGAGCAAGGCGGGGCTAACGCGGACGACATAAAAGCGCTTGGTGATTACCTGAAGAGTGCAGAAAGCAAGATAAAATCCAAACCGGTGAAGGACAAACTCCCAAAAGAGTTAAAGGATACGAGAAAACGTGACAAAGTAGTGTCATTTTTGGAGGCACAGGAGGAAGCAGCAAAAGCCCGGATTCAAAAGCGCCGGGGCCGTTTAAACTCCATGCCGGTAGACGAATGGATTGACTACTCCATTTTGATTGCCGCCAAGGTTGGTAAGGAGATCATAAAGGCTGAGACGTATGCTGAGGACCTTGTAAAACTGTTTGGTGAGGATATTCGTCCTATTGCTCGACAGGTATTTGAAAAGGCTCAGGAGCTTGTCAGCAGCGTCACAAAGGGATCAATTGAAGGTGATTTCATCAAGGCCGACAACGCCTTTAAGCGAATCACTGGTAAGTCTACAATGAACCAGCAGGAAAGAATTGTTGAGAAATATGTTGCTGCTAATCCTGAAGTCACACCGAAGGATATAGAAACTCTTCGCAAACTGTCCAAGAGCCTGACGGAGTTGCAGGGTATGGAACGTACTAAGGCAGATATGGCCATGCAGAAGATCCTAAACAGCTATGAAAAGTCCTCAATCATGGACAAGATCAACGCTGTGCGTTATATTGCGATGCTTTACAACTCAGGAACACAATTGATAAATGCTTTATCAGGACCAGCAATGGCAACTACTGCAAGAGTTGCGGATATGTTCGGCGTGATGATTGATTCTTCACTTTCAACCATCATGAAGACACCGCGCACCACAACGCTCTATGGTGCGAATCCTGTGAAGTTCACTGCTGAATACTTTAAGGCGCTTAAAACGGGTGCGAAAGCAGGATGGGAAGGTGTGAACCCTGCCGGTATCCAGGGAGCTAATGAAATTCGCGGACTTACGTATAAAGGGAAGTATAATCCACTTAGTTATCTGGAACGTTCCTTGGGTGCTGTCGCAAAAGGTGCTGACTATGCAACGTATTCAGCTATCTACAAGGGTGAAATGGAGAAACAAGGATTCTTGGATGCTTTGCAAAACGGAATCAAACGTGGTGACAAAGAAGCAATTAAACGTCACATCCGCAAGTTTATCAATGATCCACCGGAAGCAGCACTAGAACAGGCGGACCGGATTGCGAAAAACTCTACTTTCCAGCGTAATGATACATTGGGTGGAGAAACTGCAAACTGGCTCAATAGTGGTTCTGGTAAGGTTCAAAAGGTTGTCAGTCCAGTTGTGCGTACTGTATTCCCATTCGTTCGTACACCGATTAATATCGCTTCTACAGCGGTCACATTGACACCAGGTGGAATTGTCAAAGGTCTAATTCAACTGTCCTCTAAATCGAACGCAACGCAGCGTGAGGCGATACGTACGATGTCACTTGGACTGACCGGTACCGGATTATCTGCAGTCGGGTATTATTTGAACCAACTTGGAATCATCACCGGATCAAACGACAGTGGAGACAAGAACGTTGATAACATCCGGGAGCAAGTTGGTAAGGGAAAATACCGGTTCAATACATCAGCGTTACAACGGTATGTGTCAGCGCTGTTAGATGGTAAAGGCGCGGATGCAGCAGCAAAGGCGGCCAAGTACCAAGAAGGCGACAAACAGTTTGATTACAATAAGCTGCAGCCGCTGGCGTTTCCACTTGCTATTGGTGCAGAAGCGAGAACGCTGAAAGGAAAACCAAACCAAATCGGAGGAACTATCTCCGGCGCGGCTGGATCGCTTTTTGGAATGTCTACGTTAAAAGGCGTACAGGATGTATTTCAACCTCAGTTTGGCGGTACGCAGGGAGAGAAAGCGACCGGCGTGGCTACACGCTTAGGAGAATCGTTCCTGAAATCATTCAGCCCTTCTATGTTGGCACAGGAAGCACGCAGACAAGATCCTATCGTCCGCAAGACAGCCTATAATGATGGACTTGTGGCAGATGTGAAGGACTATTATAAATCACGCACACCGGGTATATCACAGTCTCTGCCAGCCAACAAGACAACACTAGGCCAAAACAAACTGAACGCACCGGGGTTTAAGGGCCAATACCTTAACCCGTACAAATCCGAAGTTGCCCGATACACACAGGCTGGTCAGTTTATTGTAGATCTCATGGAACGCACCGGTGATACATCTATAGCGCCTAAACCTCCTGAGAAAAAAGTCCGTGGCAAGAACGAAAATGACGAATCTGTGACGATTTCTATACCTCCAAAGCGCTACGAGAAGCTTCAAGAAGACATTGGTAACGAGATCATTAATCGTGTAATGGAGATTGAGGGTGGTACAGATGAGGAACTCATCACACAGCTAGAGGACATCTACAGCGAAGTTCGTTCGGAGTACATGGATGAGGTAAAAGAAGAGTTAGGATTGCAGGTGAACTGATGAAGGACCTCATCCAGTATGACGAAACTGAATTCCAAGACGGCTTAAACTTCTGGGCGCTGGACTTCATCACACACCTGTATGGTGAAGAAATGGCGCAAATACTTGATCCACCGGCGGTGAGCATAGATGTGGGGAGCAGCAGACACAATCTACGATCTGATTTACTTCGTACTTCGTAACTTAAAAGATTTCCGATGGGAGGCCCTTATAGGGTACTCCCTTTATTTATTTGGCAAGCGCAGCGGCATGAAGATGTTCCGCAAGTTCATGGTGACGCACTTCAAGCATTTGGAGGATGAAGATACACAATGGCGAAACTGGGTATCAAAACAACTCATACGAGTAGGCGGGGAGCCATTTCTACCCCAAAGAGAATACCGTGGTGCTGGGCGTTCAAGGAAGTTGCCAGCGAAGAGCTTCGATTTATCTTCAACGAGATTACAGGAGGGCATAGACCCGGAAGGAGTGTTACAGATGGCGAAAAAGAAACTGGTGATTGATGCCGGGCATGGTGATCATGACTCTGGTGCAATCAGCGTAACGGGCGTGAAGGAAAAGGACATCAACCTTGCAACGGCACTGAAGGTACGAGAGCTCCTAAAGGATAATCCGAACATTGAGCTCACCCTTACACGGGATACCGATGTATTCATAGGCCTGAGCGAACGCGCAAAGATCGCCAACAAGCTCAAGGCTGACGCGTTTATCTCCATCCATGTGAACAGTTGGAGACCGGAATCCACCGGTACCGGAACGTACTATACCCGCACAGGCGACAGTGAGACGCTTGCAACCATCCTGCAAAAGTATCTGGTCCAGGCTACGGGATTCAAAGACAGGAGCATCACGAAAGATAACTTAGCAGTTACCAGAGAAACAAAAATGGCCGCAGCTCTAGCAGAGCCGGGCTTTTTGAGTAACCCTGCAGAGGAACTGATAATCACATCTCCAGACTTCATCCCTAAATATGCTGAAGCCGTGGCTCGGGCAGCGTGTGAGTACCTTGGCGTACCTTATGAGCTCACTCCAGTAAAGCCAGCACTGCCTACAGGTATGATCCTGGTAAACATCGTGATCGGTGATTCCACGTTTAATGGCATAGTCATTGAAGGCCGCAGCTGGGTCCCGGCTAAGTTGGTGCTTACTGCACTCGGTGTGAAAACGTGGATGTTCGAAAAGAAATTCATCGTCATTAATGGAGCTCAAGTAGAAACGAAGATCATCGACGGAACCAGTTACATCAAATCCGTAGATCTGCAGCCGTTGGGACTGGTGAAGAGTGTATTCTTCGACCCGGACCCAGTGAATACCAAGCGAGTACTTATCTATCCTAAGGAGGGTTAACCATGAATGAAGTGTGGGATCAGATACAACCACAAGTTGCCACTATCGCTGTTGCTGTCGTGGGCCTATTAGCTACTGTCGTCCTGTCTATGCTGGCGCTGCTGCAAAAGAGAGTTAAGCTATGGATCGATAGCAAAACGTCACTGGCAGAGCGTGAGCTAATCCATAAGATTGCCTCTGAGGCATACGCTTTTGCAGAAAAGGAGTTCAAGAATAACGGCGGGTCCACGAAACTCAGCGAGGCTTATAACTATGCTTCCCGGCTGCTGGGTAACGCAGGCATAAAGGTGGAGCCCCAGGAGATCAAATCCGCGATTGAAAAGGCGGTGCTTGATTATAACCAGCCGAACAAATCAGCATGACGAAGAGCCCTCCTTTATTGGGGGGCTATTTTTGTTATAACGGACATATTAACGGTATCTACGTTTATACAGGCTGGCTTGTTACTACGCAAGTACAGTCAAGATAGTATGGTTTTGACTATTTCCCATGAGTCACCAGTCTTTAATATTACGATCTGTTGGAATAATGATTGTACAACTTCCTTTTTAGTCAATTGATCTAGATAGTTCCAATTTTTTTGTAATTCATTGATTTGATTGATTGCATCTTCAGGAGTAAGAAAACTTACAGCCTGTTGGGGGATTGTGGACAACTTTTTTTCTAACTCCTGTATTCGTTCCATTTCGGTGCGCATGCGCTTGCTGAAATCCTCATAAGGCATGTTACCATCACCATAGGCCAGTTGCCAACGCTCTCGGCGTTCTTCGCTGGCCTTAATTGTTTTTTGGATTTCTTCAAACTCACTACGTTCCTTTTTTGGCATATCTTTTCTGGTATAGTTTTTACCAATGAGTTTTATGGATTTGAAAAAAAGTTTTGCTAATTTAATTTCGGAAATACCGCCTTGATCACATGTCTTATGCTTCACATGGTTTGAACAAACATATTGTCTATTTATCGTTCTTTTTGCGCTTCTAGTAACAGAATACCTACCGATATATGACGCTCCACACGCTCCACATTTCACGATACCACCAAATATATAATCATATGAGTTCATGGATATTAGGCCTTCTCTGCGCCGTTCTAGGACGCGCTGGGCCTTGTTAAATAGCTCATCTGATATGATTTGCTCATGTTTACCTTCACTAATTGTTGTTTCATCATCTCTTTTGAATTTACAGTGCACTTTTCCGATGTAGTGCTTGTTTTCTAACATTTTAATTACATTGCTCTGTTCCCATCTTCCCCCGCGATTACGAATAATCCCCATGTTGTTCAGATGGATTGATAACTGTGTCGATCCCATTCCTGACACATAATTTTCAAAAGCCCATTTTACCCACTGAGCTTCATCATCCTTTATCACTAAATCCCCGTTTGCGTCTCTGGTGTACCCATAAAGGTCAACGGTTACATTGTGCATTCCCTTTTCAACACGCTTACGCATACCCTTGGTAACTTCTTCCCCCAGATTCTCCCGGTACATTTGAGCGATAACACCCAAAAAATACACAAACATGCGACCGGCAGGGGTAGAGGTATCAATATCTTCAGTATAGGAAATCAGTTTCTTTTTTCGCTCATTAATCATTTCAACGAGATTATGCAGGTCCCCGATATTACGTGTCAGACGGTCCAGTTTATGCACAAGGATGATGTCAAATAGATCGTCATCAAAGTCCCGCAGCAGTTCCTTAATTCCAGGTCGATTTAGGTTTTTTGCACTTACTCCAGGATCGGAATAAAACTTGAACATCGTTAGCTTGTTACGATTGATATATTCCATCAGTTTTTCGTGCTGGACCTCCATCGAAAACCCTTCCTCTGCCTGGTGGTCCGTACTAACGCGGGTATAGATTGCAACTCGTAAACCACTGCTGGTTGTGCCGTCTATCTTCATCTATATCACTCCTTGTCTGTATTGTAGGATAGGGGTAACAAAAAGACCATACCCGGTTTGAGTATGGCCTGTTAATTATTCATAGGTATATGTTACTTTGTTCAATTTTGATTTTTGATCTTTTTCCCAAATAACTGTATAAACAAGAGAAATAATTCCTGATGCTATTGTTAAAATTGCTTCATATATTATCTGCCATAACTTATATTCTTCGCCACCTAATAGTAAAAATGACGTAACTGTAAAACCTATTGCTAAAATAATTACTCCCAAATAAATTGATGCTAAGATTATTTTACCTTTGGGGATCATCGAAATGCTTGAAAAAATACAGAAGAATATACCCATCAAATTAAATCCAATTCTACTTATAATGTAGTAAACAGTGTCATTTGGTATGTATCTTGATAATCCTTCCAAACATATATTTATCACAAAGTACATGAGCACCGCTGATAAAAACAAAACAGGTATAAAACCAACCCATCTGGCCCAAGTAGGAAGCTTTCCATATTCAAACACAACTATTTCCCCTTAATTTATCCACATCGGCTGCGGGATTCGCTATATTTCCTGTCATTTCCCAATACTTACATACTATAATCCACATGTCATATTTTGCGCAATGACTACTTTACTACGATAAAGTATGATTTAACTACCTATGTAATGGGTAGAAGGAGACATCATGAAATTACTTACAGTGAAAATGTTCAATAGGTTCGGGGATGATTCTGATTTTGTCGAAATCGACTTGATAGATGAAGTAAACTATATTGACCTATGGTATAAAAATAAAAATTCTACTAAAGTACTAGCTTTCCATACTTCACATGGATCTTATCTAGCAATAACCACACTATCAGATATTGCAAGGGTGTGCGAAAAATACGGTTTTGAACTCGCCGGTAAGTCACATTGCATCAATATTAATAAAGTAGAAAGTATTAAAGCCAAGGACCATAATGGATCTACGATTGTTTTTATAGATGGAACGCATGTGGATGTTTCAAAGCAGGTGTGAATGCGAAAGTCAACCCCCATAGTGGTGGTGAACTGAACTTTCGTTCGTCACTTTTCGACAGCGTTTTCTTTTTTCTTCTGGTATATTAACCGCATAAACTATTTACAAAGAAGGTGATGTGTTTCACAATATAGACACTTGGAAGTATAAGTACCAATTAAGTGGTACTCTCACCCGAGAGCGGCTAAGCCACTCCGCTATCGCCATTCCCATTTAAAAAGATCATCAAGAGAACAATTGAGATAGTAAGCAATGATTGCGGCGCGTTGTATCGTGATATTATCCATTCTCAAGTGTACGATATCCGATACACGCTGCTTACTTAACCCTGTGCTGTCTGCTAACCATTGTTGATTCTTACCTATCCTTTTAAGCAAATAAGGAATGCGACAGCTGACGGGTACATACTCCATCATACTGCCACCTTATATTTTTTTAATCAAAAACAGAACAAGTGTTCTTTTACTTCCAGTGATGTGGTATTATTTATTAAGCATCACTGCATCAAAACTCTAAGGGGTTGGTTTACATGGATGATCTTGCTAAACAGTTGGCTAATAAAATAATAGAGAAGAAAGGATTAAACATTAATGAAGATACACTTATTCAGGGTCTTTACTTGATGACATCTTCATTTTTGCAAGATGCCGAATCAGATCTCTTACAGCTGACTCAACGACAGGATCATCACGTAAATTAACCTTGTATTCTGCTTCAGCCTCTTTAATGATTTTCAACATTAATTCCTCTGGGAGCGAATATTCGCTCTCTTTTTTTCCTTCTAATAGCCAATTCAAATCTACTTCATAAAATTTTGCCAATTTATTCAATGTATTAAAATCTGGTTCAGATGTTCCTCTTTCGTATCCCGAATAAGTAGTCCTAGCTATGTCTAGTCTTTTAGAAGCTTCCTCTTGAGTGAGTCCATTTTTCTTCCGCAGATCTTTCAATCTCTCTGAGAACAAGTTAATTCCTCCTTCTTATATCATTATAGTGACGAAATACTCGACATAAAACAAAATATATCTTTTGACTAGATAATAGTAATTTATGTGTTGACATGACGAGTTAATCGTCATATACTAATCTCATACCAAGTGACGAGTTAGTCGTCAGAAAGGAATTGAATATGAGACACTGGCTAAAACAAATGAGAAAAGCAAAGAACATGACTCAATTCGAGGTAGCCCAACTTAGTGGAATATCTCGTAGTTACTACGCCGACATTGAACGAGGCACAGCTAATGCTGGTGGCGCTACTGCAAAAAGCATAGCAGATGTACTTGGGTTCGAAATGTCCCTTTTTTTTACCCAAAACGGACGAGTAACTCGTCAAAAACAACCTAAATCAGCATAAGGAGGATTATGTATGAACCAACTTCAAAAATTCATGTACAGCAATCAAGAAGTACGCAGCACAGTGATTAACGGAGAACCCTGGTTCGTTGCTAAGGATGTATGTGATGTTCTTGAACTGACGAATAGCCGCATGGCAGTCGAACGATTGGACGAAGACGAAAAGGGAGTAAGTTCAACTGACACCCTTGGAGGAACACAAAATTTGACCATTGTAAACGAATCTGGCCTTTACTCATTAATTCTCGGTAGCCGCAAACCAGAAGCCAAACAGTTCAAACGTTGGATTACTCACGAAGTCATCCCAATGATCCGTAAAACTGGCGGTTATGTTCTTCCACAAACAATGCCTGAAACGCTTCGGCTGCTGGCTGCAGAGATTGAGAAAAACCAAGAGGCTGAGGCACATAATCAGCGGTTGTCGCTTCAAATCGAAGCGGACAAGCCTAAAACAATCTTCGCAGATGCAGTATCTGCTTCTAATGATTCTATCCTAGTCGGTCAACTTGCAACTTACCTGAAGCAAAACGGCGTTAATATCGGACAAACGCGGTTGTTCCAGTACCTCAGAGAAGAAGGTTATCTTTGTAAGTCTGGTGAGCGCCGCAACCTTCCAACACAAAAAGGAATGGAACTCAAATTATTTGAGGTAAAAGAGTTCACGGTAAACGGAAATACCGGAAGTAGAATAAAATCAACTCCAAAAGTTACAGGTCGTGGACAGATCTACTTTTTAAATAAGTTTCTCAATAAAGCATCTTAATAACCATCCTCATCCATATTACACCGACACCAATCTACTATAAAGGAATATTTTTACAAGGAGGCACACCATGAACGTCATCTACATGCAGCCTGGACAACGGGTACAGCCCAACGTGAACAACTTATCACCGGCGTTACTGCTGAAGATCAAGCAACAAGTCGAGCAAGCAAAGCTGAAGGGAGAGAAGAAGAGTGGCTAAAAGACGCGAGGACCTAGCGAAACTGACACTGGTGATTCCATTCCGCAAACCGGACAAGCCCAAGCATAACCAGTACCGTACGTTCACACCAATGTGTGGATGCGGGGAACGTGAAGCCGAGTGGGAAGTCTACGACACCTTACAGCCCCATTGTGATAGCTGCATGCAGGAAGCAATGACGAGCAAGATCAAGCCGTTTGTGCGTCCCCTAGGAGGGTTTGACGATGCCAGCTGATGAACAATGGATCGTTGACACCACTTGTGGACGGCACTTTCAATGGTCGGCACCGGACTACGAAAGCTTACTACAATCGCTTCACTTCGGGGGATACAAAGCGAAGTTTATCATGCCACTCACTGAATACAACGAGCTCACCGCATTCCGCACAGAGTTAGAAAGAGAGCTGAAAGAATCTGCTTAAGACGGTACTTGACATAATCAAACATTACAAAGGAGAGAGTGAAATGGACAAATACGAGAATCACCATGATGAATGGCGCGAAGAAGATAAGATGCGGAAGCTTGGCATTAATCCAGACACAAGGTTCTGCCTGCAATGCGGAGATAACATTGATGATCTATATCCAGAATTCGAAACATGTCATTCGTGCTTTTTCGGGGAAGAGGTTGAAGAAAATTCCAAATGAACAAGGTCGCTACAATCGTCAGGAAGTACTAGACAGTGGGTTGCCTTACTTTATCCCACGATCCGGACAGTGGAACGGTAAAACTTACGAATTCGCAGTACTGATGAGCAAAACGCGCTGTAAAGAGTTAGGCGTTCCGATCTTGGACAACGGGCATGAGCATCCATCAGCGTTCCTCTACTCAGCCAATGCGGGGGCAGGGACCAAAGACAATACTCACCGTTACCATGCTCTATATGACCGCACAGACGCTTACGAAGAAATCAAAGACAAGTTGCATCCACGCGAGATTATGAGGAGGAAAGAATAATGTACGCCGATCCAATACTTGAACTAGCCAAAATCGCCAAAGCAAGAGGAACATTTGAAGGAACACTGAAGCGCGTGTACAAGATGAACAAAGTCAAGCAATATCGCATGGAGCAAAAGAAAAAGGCCGCTGCAGCAACAGCGACCCGGGAAAGACTGTTTGAAAATTAACTTACGGATAGTATACCAAAACTTTAGGAGGAATGGAACATGCCTGAATCATGGGAGCAGTTACGAGATTATATCCAACAACTCAAATCCGAGAACGAGGACTTACTGAAGCAAGTAGCCATACTGACGAGCGAGGTTGACCACTACGAGGATCAATACAGATGAAGACCCGGGACGAACGTATCCGGTATGTCATACAGCACAAAAATGGCTGGTTCATCAATGTAAAAGGTGAGCGCAAGGACGATTTCATGGCGGTATCGAGGCTCACAGAGGACGAAGCAGCCGTGTTTCTCACGGGCCACTATGCACCTGAAAACCCGGAGGACTACCACGCGCAGCCGGTACGAATCACATATGAATTGGAGGAAGACGCAAATGTTAATTCGCAAAGCACAACGGAAAGTCACTAAGGCACGTGTGGGCATGACAGGACCAAGTGGTTCAGGTAAGACACTTTCAGCGCTACTTATGGCCTATGGAATGGTGGGCGATTGGGACAAAATCGGCCTGATCGACACAGAAAACCGCAGCGCTGACCTATACGCTGAGACGATGAAGGCGGGGGTGCATATTTCCGAGTTCCCGAAGATTGACATAGAGCCACCTTACACCACTGAGAAGTACATCGAGGCTATCAAAGCATTTGAAGAATACGGAGTGGATGTCATTATCATAGATTCCCTTTCACATGCATGGGCTGGTGAAGGTGGGCTGCTGGAACAGAAGGATCAAGCCTCTAAGGTGGGCGGGAAAAACAGCTACACAGCGTGGGCAGAAATGACACCAAAGCAAAACAAGATGGTTGAGGCCATTCTTAAGGCGAAATGCCATGTGTTCACTACAATTCGTTCAAAAACAGAGTACGTGCTGGAGGCAAACGACAAGGGTAAGCAGGTACCACGTAAAGTTGGGATGGCCCCGGTGCAGCGTGACGGATTGGAGTACGAATTCACAATGGTTATGGATTTGACCTCTGACCACGTTGCAACGGTCTCTAAGGACCGTACAGGACTATTCGATGGTCAATACTTCATCCCAAGCGTGGAGAGCGGGCAGCAGCTTATGGAGTGGCTTGAATCCGGCGAGAAGCTTATTTCTCAGGAATCTATCGTCAAGATTAACACGAAGTGGATTGAGCTCGGATTACAGCCAGAACTGATAGATCCACAGACGAACAAATTGTACGGATCAGCATTGAAGGGAATTACCGAGAAGCAGGCAGCGGAGTTCATTGACAACTTGAATGAAAAGCTAACTGCCAAAAAAGAGCAGGCTGCAGCAGCCGAACTGAAGGGAGCATAACCCATGTTAAACCGCATCATCTTGATAGGCCGACTCACTCGTGACCCTGAACTAAGATACTCCCCCACTGGTACAGCAGTGGCGGTGTTCACACTGGCGGTTGATCGTAGCTTTGGTAGAGAGAAAGAGACGGACTTTATCCCCGTAGTGACGTTCAAACAGTCAGCCGAGGCCTGTGCTAACTATTTACGCAAAGGTCGCCTAGCAGCCGTTGAGGGCCGCATACAGACGCGTAACTATGAGAACAACGAGGGCCGTAGAATCTACGTGACTGAAGTCGTGGCTGATAATGTCCGGTTCCTGGAGAAAGCAGAGCAGAACGGGCAGCAGGAGCAGAGTCACACTGAAGAATATTCAAGTGAAGGTAAACCAATCGACATTTCAGATGATGATCTTCCATTCTGACCGGAGGTGTGACCATGCGAAAGAAGCCCAAAAAGGAAGTGATGCCCTGGAAACAGGGCCTCCTTTCCCACCACAAGCGCGGAGGACTGACTCAGAAGCAGATGGGCGATATCTCAGACGCTGTGCGCAAAGAGGTCCGCGAACGTTCAGGCGGCATGTGCGAATTGCGGATACGCTGCCACGGATCTCTAGCGGTTCAGCAGGCACATATTACAGGACGTAAGCAATTAACACATAAGACAACAGCAGAAGACCTCAAAAACGCTTGTGTAGCTTGTCATAACTGGCTGGATGAAACGCCGGACGGAATTCGCTACAAGCGACAACTAAAGGAGGGTGCATAAATGAGAGAGATTAAGTTCAGAGGTATGGACATTAAAGGAAATTGGCATTACGGGAACCTTGCAATATTACCTGCGAACATTCGCCATTTACAAAAAGGCCATTACATTTCTAACGATGATGGACTGCCGTTTGCTTTCCAGGTGCGTCCAGAGACAGTCGGGGAATACACCGGACTAAAAGATAGGAACGGTCGGGAGATATACGAAGGGGATATCGTACATCGTAAGTTTCAAGAAACCAATAATTTAGCAATCAGAAAAGTAGTATTCCAAAACGATGGATTTAAACTGCAAGAGACAGGATTGTTCACAGGTCTTTCTATGCTGTATCCATCACTAGAATTTATTGAAGTAATCGGTAACATCTACGAAAACCCGGAGCTACTCCCATGAACCGTAAAGAGTCACTACAAGAGTTGGACAAGCTCCTTACCGTCTGCGGCAGCTGTGACCGTAAGAAAAAAGCCGGATACCTATCTACCCAGCACAACCGGTTCCAGCACTATTGCCACAAGAAATGCGATACAGGCAAAAAGTTGCAGCGCCTCGCATTGGATCTGGACGCAGAAGTCCGGGCGCGGCGTAAGCAAAAGAAAGGAGTGAGCGCATGACTACAGGCCCACGCGTTACCGCAAAAACATTCTGGGTATGGACAGAGACAGCCGCAGCAGCGAATCCCGACCGCATCCCGGGCGCTCCGGTGGAGCAGCAATTTGCACCATATGGCAAAAACGCCCCGGCTGGATGGCTGGAGCGTGAGTACATCGTTGATGCAGAGGACTACGAGGGACAAGTTGATTTATTCGGGGTGGTGAGCGCATGAAATGGGTATACGCCATATTCAACATCAAGCATGTTCACTGCTTTTGTGATAAGAAATACTATTGTGAATATAGAGATGGTTCAACCTTAGTTGTTATGGCATGCAACAAGTGTGGACTTGAACAAGTACGCGTTTATAAGCGAGGTGAACAGGCATGACACGAAAAGAACTCATCACCGCCGAAATTGGCGTATGGGAGGACTCCGTAGCTGTCTATACCTCAGCCTTAGCAGAGTCGATCAGGTACGGCGACTACGGAGGACAGCAGCACAACGAGCATATGATCCAGTTTTCGAAGGATAAGATTGCATCGTTGTGTATTGAGCTGCAGGAGTTAAAGAGTGCTTAGTCCGGGATATATTCCAGAAGATCACAAAGATCGCACTCGAAGTATTTGCAAAGGGTATTGAGCGTGTTGAACTCAATGCCCTTGGCTTCACCATTATACAGTTTGGTTAGAGACAACCGGCTTAACTTAGTTTCTTCTGATAACTGCCGGATGCTCTTAATTTTCTTAGTGCCCATCTGAATGTGTAGTTTGCTATTTATCATTATATTCACCTATTTGAACTAATTTGTACTACTTTATCCTACTTTGTACTATACGATACACGATGCAAAATTGTAAAATAATCACACTAAACTGCATTTATGTAGTTGCAATATGGTATCTATGATGATACAATGACGTCAAAGGAACATGAGGGAGTGAGAATATGGAAGACACGAAGAAGTTAAAAAACATCCCCTACCGTCTTGATCCTAACGAGCATAAGCGGTTGAAGCTATTCTGCGTAGAGCGTGGGATTCCGATGCAGCAGTTGCTGGATAAGGCGGTGCAAGAGTACCTGAAAAAGTGGGCGGTGTAAACGATGAGCCGTAAACGTTACATCAGCACAGACATAAGCACGGATACAAAATTAGCTGAACTATCTGATCAAGGTTTACTCCCTTTGCTTCTGTTCACTTGGTCAATTCCTCACATGGATGATTGGGGCCGTATAACAGGTGATCCAAGGCAGTTCAAACTTCTGGTGTGCCCGGCCTTGGATGTATCAAGCAAAGAAGTAGATCAGGCTTTGGACTCAATAGCAGCAGCTGGTTTATGGACGAGATACGAGGTTGAAGGAAAGAAATGTATTTTCGTACCGGATGAAAAATGGTTTAAACACCAGTCTTATATCAACAAGTCAAAAAGAACGGACGATAGTGGATCGAATTTCCCTAGACCACCAGAAAACACCGAAGAACACCGCATAACGCCGCAAATCACCGAAGAAGAACAAACATCACCGCAGAACTCCGCTTCTTTTTCTCTTTCTTTTTCACCTTCACCTTTATATATATCTACTACTACAGGTGAAAATGAAAAAATGGCATTAGGTGATATTTATACGAAAGTATTCGGGACATTCAGCATGACAGGACAAATGAGTGAATTTTTCATGAAAATGAGGGATCAAGGGTTAACCGAAGAGTTTTGTATTGAAATGCTGCTTGAAGCTTCAGAGTCATGTACTAGTCCTAAACCAAGCCTTCGATACTTAGAAAGTATTAGGGATCGGTGGATCAATGAAAACATAAACAGTCGAGAAGAAGCCAAACAAAAAAAGGAAGGTGATAAGCGTGGAAAGTATTCGACAGGCCATGAAGGGAATCGATCTGGAGGAAATCAGAAAGAGAGCGAGTATGCTTTCCTCGACTATCAAAACAGAACCGGGGCTTGAAACGAAATATCGTTGCAACGTCTGCAAGGATGAAGAGGTGGTACTTACCCGAAATGAACAGGGGATCGAGTACGCCCGGGACTGCGAATGCAAGAAATCCCGGCGTGCTGAAAACCTGATGAAGTCCAGCAAGATCACGGACGAGTTCCAGGGCAAGACATTCCGCAATTTTAACCTAACTGGACGGCCTGCCAAAGTAAAGGAAGCAAGGGAAGCAGCCTTTAACTACACGATGAACTTTGAAGATATCAGAAACCAGCGTGCAAACAGCATATGCCTACTTGGTCGCCCGGGCTGCGGTAAGACGCACTTGCTCATGGCAACTAGTAATAACCTCCTTGCGAAAGGGATCGGAGTTGTGTACTTCCCATGGGTGGAAGGATTCAACGAGATCAAAAATGACTTCGACATGCTGGATGAACGTATCAAACGTCTACAGACTGCAGAGGTTCTGTACATCGACGACATGTTCAAGGGCCGCGCGGTGCCGACAGACTTCCAACTGGAACAACTCTTCGCAATCATCAATTACCGTTACTTGGAGAAAAAGCCGGTGCTAATTAGTTCGGAACGTTCAATCATGCAGCTGTGCGAGATAGACGAGGGCATAGGCAGCCGGATCAATGAAATGTGTGAGAACTACCGGGTGGTACTGACCGGAGGAATTGAACTGAACTATCGGCTTAAATCAATCAGTTGAGAGGATGGATGAAATGAACCAAATGCAAAAAGAGAAGTTCATGACACAGAAAATCGAAGAAATCTTAAGTGTTTGCGAAACAGGAAAGGAGTTCACAGAAACGCTATTTGTCCTTAGTTGTGCAGTAGGTGGACTTGTTTGCATGACACCTAAAGAAAATAGGGACAACTTGATGATTATGCTAGTGGAATCTATGTCAAACGGATATATGCAGGCTGCGGAAAGAATGGGTGAACCTACTGAAATTCAGGTGCTCAAAGGTGAAGTCGATGGAAAAACACATTGACGACTACGACCTATACGACAAAGACTTCGCCGCATGGTGGCGCAAGGGCCTAGAATCCTTTGGAATGGACACCAGCATTGTAGACGAATGGGAAAAGGAACATAACGAAGCAGCCTAAAGGAGTGAACACATGCCAACTCCAAAACTAACCACAGCCTACCGGCAGAATCAAAAGAACCTCTACGAGATGCCAAAGACGTTCGAATCCTTCCAATGGCTGCTGAAAGAGAACCTGGAAACGCAGGACATGTTACTCACCATGATGCGCCGGGAAGCCGCCACACTGGGAGTCAGTAAAGAATACTACGATGAATATGTCGCACAGCGCCTGGACGAAATGATGCAAGTAATCATAAAGGAGCGTGAAGCACGTGAAAGAGATAAAAGAGTTGGATCTAAAAATCGGTCAACGGATCGAAGTCATGGCTGAAGTAAAACGGTACAACGCGAAGGTACACTTGCCAACGGTACTGCTGATCGGTGGGCAACGATACATTTTGGATATGGGACAAGGGAGGCAAAAGAGATGAAGTACAGGGTCATTAAAGACATACCAGATGGCTGGGAAACAGATTCGAAGGTTGGAGATATCCTAACTAAGGGTTGGTGGGAAGGTGGAACAACATTATTCAAAGGCAAAAAGGCAGTGTGTGATGCAAATAGCACGTATGGGTTGGAGCATTGCGAACCTATCAACGATGATAATTAGCCACCACACCTAATACAAGCCTCATACAACAGTAACAAACACAAAGGTAAGCAATTTATACACAAATATATTTTAATCGCTCTACGGGGCTTACAGAAGGTGAGATGGTGAAGGGAATGGAAGGAAAACATATAAAAATAACTACTCCAACTGGTCGAGTATTTTATGGTGAGTGTATCTACGTAAAAAACATCTATGTGGGTGTTAAGTATGCTAACGGAAAAGAAACAGCGTTTAATACTGAAGATGTGAAGGTTGAGGTTTTGCCGCAGGCCATCGAGTCGTCCGCAATCACTCAGGCGCAAGCCGGGGGCCGTATCGGGGGTTCCCATGAATAAACTAACAGAGACAGACAAGGCAAAAGAATACTTGGAACTATGCCAAAGAAGGATGGTATATGACGAATCAACTCACATCATAGGCAACCTCCTTTCTCTCCTAGAAGAAAAGGACAAAGCCCTACAGGTGCTGGCAGACAAAAATAACTGGAAGACATACGATGGTCAGCCCCTTTGGAATAATGATACTGAATATCCAGACCCTGAATTCATCGCCCGTAAAGCCCTTAATACATCCTCTAACACCGAAGGAGACTAAACCATGACACCAGAACGGAAAGAAGAGATCAAAGGATACATCCACAAGCTTCACAACCCAGAACAATACAGCATTGATGAATTTCACAACGCAGCGGACATTATGGACGAACGGAAAGTGGAATGGACTATTGAGCTGCTGGCTGCTCTAGAAGAGGCAGAGCAACAACGAGAGGCATACAAGGAAGAGTATTTCCGGGAGAACGAAGAGAAGGTCAGAAACGGAAGGTTATTAGCAGAGGCACAGCAGACCATAGCCCGGCAGGGTGAAATCATTCATGGGATTGATCGGGATCTTACGAAACTAAGGATGGCACTTGCATCCATTGCGAATGACAAAGCTGGCGAAGTGTCAGTATGGAGCATGATGCTGGCTAATAAGGCCCGCGAAGCCCTGAAGGAAGGAGAGACACAGCCATGACACAGGTACAGACAATGACCAACCCGGAGCTTAACCGGGCGCTGGCGGTGTTGATGGGCTGGAAGGCTGGCGGAGATCCGAACAAGAAACGTGACTTTGTTTGGTGGATTGACGAAAATCGTTTCCGTCTGCCGGAGAATTGGGACCCGTGCACTGACCCTGCTGCCTCTCTAGAGGTACAGACAGCAGCGTGTGCTATTGATAAAGAGGGATATATACGCAACATTGTCCTTGTAAAGTGGGGGGAATCACCGATTTTATATAGTTCAGTGAGTAATTCGACGGCAGCGGACATAGCCTGCGCCAGCCCCAGAGAGAGGGCAGAGGCGGCATATATCACGATACAGGGAGCAACACGGCCGGAGGCGACCAATTCGACTGAATAACCCAGCGTAGCGGGGGCCGAAACAGATCATTAAGGGAGTAGGAGTAACCCTACTCACCCACAGGGAGGAACTAAGCATGAACTACTTGGGCGAATATGAAATGCTTTGGGCAAACAAAGTAGTGAAAAGCGGATACATGGAAGTGAGCGCAGTAACGGAATCAGGAGCAATGAGCAAAATAATCGAAGAAGTGAAGAAATCTAACAAAAAAGCATCAGTTAAAGTTTTAGAAATTATAACTGTTGGGGAGGAAGCCCAATGACACAAACACCACACGCGACCATGAACACTTTACTTAAATTCTGGACTGACATTGAGAACGTAGAGCGCGCACCACATCAAGCGATACAGAATGATATCCTTGAATACCTCAAATGGGTGCAGGCCGAGAAAGCCCGTGCAGACGCAGCAGAGGAACGGGAAAAACGACTGAAAGAGACACTGGAACGGATAGCAGCTGCTACCGAGGATGTATTTACGGAAGATGCAGCACGCCACACCTTGCGCACCCTTTACCCAGATATCCCAGCACAACCAGCAGCACCTGCGTCAGAGATTACCGCGCGACCAATTGACGATTGGCATGAAGATTACGGAGATGTACTCTGGTGGACGTTCCCGATTCAGGAGCCACCGTACTGCGGATCACCATTGGATGTGGATTGGCCGGACTATCACACGCACTGGACGGCAATTGTAGTCCCCGTTGCCCCGGCACCCAAGGAGGGCAATAACGAGTAGTTTGATTGTACACAACTTATAAGGGGGCAGAGACATGGGCGTAAGATCGTGGCAAATCTTCTATCGTGAGATCGACCATAACGGAAACATCACATTCCGAGGCACACGGCCATTGGCAGTATTGACCAAAGAGAATCAAGCGCGCAACAAATTTGGAGCACTGGAGAAGAATGCAAGCGTCAATCAAGCTTATGAAATGGTTCAGGTTTCTCCGACTGGAGAGATTGAATATACCGAGTCCACACTTGATAAATAGGGGACATAGACCCCAAAGGGAGAGGATACACGTGAGAGAGATTAAGGTGAAGGCGTGGGACGAAGAACTAAAAGTGATGTATGAAGGTGATGAAATAGAATCCCGTGATGATCTGCAAGCCTATTTATCATATGGAGAATTAGTCATATTCCGGATTACGAATGGCGAATATACCCAATTAACAAATCTGCAGTGTACCGGACTACCGGACAAAAATGGCAGGGTGATATATGACGGAGACATACTGCAGGTGCCAGACCTTTACGAGACTCCTGAAAATACAAGCACGACTTACCACGCCGACGTAATCGAATTTGAAGAATACGGTTGGAGATTAAGCGGAAGTCAATTGTGTGAGGATTACCAATACATTTCAGATGAATGCGAAGTAGTGGGCAATATCTATGAGAATCCAGAACTACTAGAGGTATAAGGGGGAGAAGAGGATATGAGCAAAATCATAGTTAATTACGTAACAAAACAGTCGCATTGTTCATGCTGCGAACAGAGGCTGCTACAAATTAAAACTAGCAAGGTCAAGCAATTCACGATTAGACCAGAAGATGTAACGGATTGGGCTGACCGAGAAGCTTGGCAATCCTCATCCGAATGTGCTGACGAAATGGAACAGATGGTCAATGAGTTCGTGAATGAAATCATAAGCTTTCACGCTGAGGATATGTTTTCAGAAATTGTTATTGAAAATGTCGAACTGGTAAACCTGAAGGAGTTTATTGTGCGAGAAGTTGTTGGTCAGGCCGAAGGTCTCCGAGACGCGACCGAATAAACCCAGCGCAGCGGGGGCCGGGGTAAGGTTTAATATCCATCTGGCTCCCCATAAAGAAAGGAACAACCCACATGATCAAATGGATAAAGTATGACCCGGCGAATCCGCCAGAAGATGGTCAGTATTTGATATTAACGGACTGGTGCGGAGACCCATTTATTAGGCAAGGACACTGGAAAGAGAAATTCGGATTCTGGGCAGTAAGAGGCGCCGGTACGCACTTCAGTGTCACCCACTATGCCCATATCAACCTACCAGGGGAGGAAACAGACAATGCTTAAATACCGAAAGAAGCCAGTAGAGGTTGAAGCATTTAAATGGACTGGCGGACCAGATCAAACAGAAGATCCGGAATGGATCATCGAAAAGATAAAGTCAGGTGACGTTTGGTTTTACACTGAAGAAAGAGGAACGTTTATGCAGATAAGAACACTGGAAGGAGAAATGCAAGCAAGTCCAGGTGACTACATTATCCGAGGGGTGAAAGGAGAAATTTACCCATGCAAACCGGATATCTTCGAACTGACCTATGAACTAGCTGACCCCACACCAGTACAGCCAGCCATCCAGCCGGGGGATAAAGTTAGGCATAAGGACCATAAGCATTTCGGAATTGGGAACGTTGAGGAAATTGCAAAAAGTGGACTACGTGCGTACTGTAACTTCCCTGATTATGATCGGCGGCGAAGTAGCTGGGAACCTAGAGCCTATTACCGTTTAGACAAACTGGAGGTAATAAAATGAGCAGCGCCCAAAAGAAACACCGCCGCATCTCCCCTATGCCGGTAGTATCCAGTTTCCCACCACCGAACAGAGAAACAGTACACAGTGAGTGCATCACTCGCCAAATGACACCGCAGGAGTACACAGACATGATCGCCAAGTATGGGCCGCCGAAAATGAAGCTGCGGGAGGCACCGAGAAGCCACTACATGAGCGGTAAGAAAGGGAAGAAAGGCGCATGATCAAATTCACGGTATACGGGGCACCGGTAGCTCAGGGCCGGCCCCGGGCAACAACAGTAAAAGGTAACGTGAAATTATACGATCCAGCCAAGTCAAGGGACTATAAAGATTATGTGCGACTTGCCTCACGTGAATACGCACCTCCACAGCCTCTACAAGGCGCGTTAGGGCTTGAAGTGATCGCTTACCGACCACTAACCTCAGTCATGCAAAAGTCGCTTAAAAAGGCTGCTGCAGCCGAGAAAGGAGAGATACTGCCGCTCACGAAGCCTGACGCAGACAATTACCTGAAGGGTATCACAGACGCACTCAAAAATATTATGTGGATTGATGACAGCCAAGTGGTCGAGGCCACGGTCAAAAAGCGATACAGTGCAAGGCCAAGAATTGAAATATCAATTTGGGAGGTCAGCGCATGATAGCAGCATGGGTAAACCTAGGTGGAACTTACGAGCTTGTGAGCGAATACGGGGCCCGTGGAGGAACACTTATCACGTTGGACAAGCAAATACATCAGCGTAACATAAGAGCGCTGTATGAGCCTCCTATAGGCTTTAAAACGGACAGTTATAAGTTTGCAGAAAGACGGTTGATCAATCGCAAAACGGCATGATTAAACATTGAGAAATCAAGAGAAAACCTAAGATAAATGTACAATAGTCGCGGTAAATAGTGTATAATATAGGTAATAGTCAAGAATATGAACGAAAAGAGGGGTATTCGTGGAAATATCGGAATTGCAAGAGAAAATCGATCAGTTGCAGTATGAGTTGAACGTCGAAAATCAGCGCGGTGGGTTGAAGGATGCAGCGAAGGTTGAGAGCCTGGAAACGCAAATAGCAGTGCTTAACAAACAGATCGAAGATCAGAACCAGGCAGCCATTGAAGCAACGGTAACAACTGAGGTCGCTAAGTTTATGGACACGCTGGACTTCGAGGGAGTGGATCCACAAGATTTATTCCTGAACTATAGTGCGGATGGCGCGGAATCATCTTACAACTATGTGAATGCCGTGATTCAAAATGCGGTGTCTAAAATGAAGCAGGCAGAGTTATCAAACACTAACGCTCTTGTAGCAGCAAATGATGCCCTGCAAGCAAAATGCGACAAGCTGCAGCAGGAGAAAGAAGAACTATCCCATGACCTGAGCATTCAAAACCTGGAAGTTAGCGACCTTAATGCACGTTTGGCAAATGCGACCCGATTACTGGACGAAGAAAAGGCCGAGGTTAAACGACTGAATAGCCAAGTGGACGACCTACGCAAGGAAATCGCCATCGGCGCCGCAGCTGCCACGAAGGTAGAAGAAGTAGATTTACGGTCAGCTCATGAGAAATGGCTGGAACAGCGTCAGAAAGAAGAAGATGCCAAACAGCTAATTTACAACATTCGGTGGAAAGAGAAAGAGCCAGGAAAAGCGCCTCACACTCACTATTTAGCTGAACTGGTAGAAACAGATGAAACCATTGAATTCCCTTACTACGCGATGGATGGTGATATTGAAAAACCAACAACCATGAAAGGGAAATATCGGGTGGTGACCAGCGAAGAGGCGACTTCGTTTCGAGCCGCAGCCGCAGCTAATGAAGAAGATCATGCGGACGTTGTTCCCGTGGGTGGCGAGGTAAGCGACTATACAGCGCCGGCCTTTCGTGACACAGAGGAAGACAGCACAACCGGTGGACTGGCTGATACGGCACCAACAGTGGTTGGACAGACTGTTGAAGAAAGACTCCAGGCGCTCGAGCTGAAAGTATTCGGTGAAGTAAAAGGGGAAGCGGCCTAACGGCTGCTTTTCCTCATGATGGAAAAAGGTGACAAGATTAGGCGTAAGGATAATCATTCCGTAACGGCATGCGTACTTGATGTTAAAATCACCTACGTGCTGAGGTACGGATTTGGCGGAGAAGTTTTGATTTTTAACGGTATGGGCAGGGAATGGGTACCGATGAAGCAGTGGGAAGTGATTAAGGAGTAATTATCTATAGGGGGGATAACCATGAACTGGAAGGAGTCATACAACGACATATGCAGTGAGCTGCGGATCGTGCAGATTCATGAAATGGAGATTAGGCGGCGGGTGGAACTGGCTCATGATGTCCTGTTCTCAGGAAAGATGCCATCCTCTGGCGACTACGTGCATATTCCTCTGGATAAAGGGCTAGAGAAGTATTTAACGGTAGTCAGTGAGCTAGAGGAGGCGCAGGCCGAGACGGACCGGCTGCAGAAGATCAAGAATGATATGGAATCCGAGATGGTGAAGTTTACCGGACTGGCGAATGTAATACAGTGCAAACGCATCGAAGGTAAGCCATACAAGGTAATCGCTGCTGAATTAGGGTATAGTGAGGCGCATATTCGCAATTATCTATACAAAAGAGGATGCAAAAAGGATGCAGAAAGTGCAAAGGCTTCGTGATATTATTGTAGTATGAGGAATTGGCGATCAGTGACGCGCGAACTGCCCCTATCGCTGATTCTTCATCACTCCTTCACTGGACAGTCTTCCTACTCAGCGCTGACTTATGTTGGCGCTACCTTTTAGCAACACCCATCCATAACGCGCTAATGCGCACGCTTCGATGTTGGGGATGGTTTGCATATATGTTACAATTACAGCGCGGTGATCATATGTAACCGCATGATATGGTGGCGGAACAAAGACGCAGGGCTTAGCGCTCTCCGAATTCACAATGAGCTGTCACAATGTCCATTAACAGTTGCAACTGTGAGGGAAAAGCAGAATTCATCCTATGGTGAGAGTCCATAGGCCATATCGCATAAGAGGTAACGGTTAACTCCGTTGCCTTTTTTGTTTTGCGGCAAAGCCGCCATCTATCGACAGAATAATCCCAGTGAAACGGGGGCCGCCGTGAGGCATTCAGAGAGGTACTTAACACTAACACTCATATTTATGATATTGATTTATATAGAGGTCCTACAACATTCATAGAGGGAGGTGAACACAATGGCAGACTTGAGACCACAGATCATGTTATTTGTAACGGAGTTCATTAAGAATGGTGGTAATGGCACACAAGCCGCGATAGCTGCCGGATACAGCGAGAAGTCAGCATACAGTCAAGCAAGTCGTTTGCTAAAAAGTGTTGAAGTTCAACAATATCTTAACAATACTCAACAAAGTATTAACAAGGATTTGCGAATGATGTTTGCTGAAGACGCTGTTAAGGCATACGGGGTGCTGGTTTCAGTCATGGAGGACCCCTTAACACCACCGAAGGAAAAAATATCCGCAGCTAAAGATATATTGGACCGTGCAGGCTATAAAGCAGTTGACCGTATACAGGCAGACGTACAGGCAACAGTCGAAACCAAACCGGATTTAAGCAACCTAACCGCAAAGGAGCTGGCAGACCTTGAGCAAATCCTTACAAAGACTGCCAACGCTTGAAGAAGTCAGACAGGCCCGCGCCTATGCTGACTTTTCTTATTTTGTAGACTATGACAGTGAGTACCGGGACAAAGATGGAACGCACCTGGATGTGCTGGACGAAGCGCTTATGAAGGTGTCCAGTGGCGAGCTTAAACGACTGATTGTGACTATGCCGCCACGACACGGTAAGTCAGAAAGGGTAAGCCGTAAGTTTCCAGCATGGCATATTGGCCGTAATCCGGATGATGAAATCATACTCGCCTCTTATTCCGTTGACCTGAGCCGTGGATTCTCGCGTATTGCTAGGGATACACTGTCCAGCAACACCGGAGTCTTCGAGGTTGAGGTGGACCGGAATAACCAATCTGCAGAGTCCTGGGGAACCAGCGGTCACCGTGGAGGCTTACACGCAGCTGGTGTGGGTGGTCCTATCAC
>Ga0255338_1001657_pt1 | contig 39585 bp, 35 predicted proteins | sample MeOH1_35cm_T4_19_FD_203715 | JGI IMG/M metagenome (GOLD analysis project Ga0255338, IMG submission 203715) | Sandy soil microbial communities from University of British Columbia, Vancouver, Canada - MeOH1_35cm_T4_195 | ecosystem: Engineered > Artificial ecosystem > Sand microcosm > Unclassified ... | reverse complement strand
GGCAAACTGCTGGAACAGGGCGTGACGCTGGCCGATCCGGCCCGCATCGACGTGCGCGGCACATTGACCTGCGGGCGCGACGTGACGATCGACGTCAATTGCATTTTCGAGGGCAAGGTCACGCTGGAGGAAGGCGTGTCGATCGGCGCCAATTGCGTCATCCGCAATACCACCATCGCCCGCGGCGCGCAGATCAAGCCGTTCTGCCATATCGACGAAGCCGTGGTCGGGCCGGAATCGCAGATCGGCCCGTATGCGCGCCTGCGCCCGGGCACCGAACTGGGCGAGGATGTCCACATCGGCAATTTCGTCGAGGTCAAGAACAGCCAGATCGCCGCCCACAGCAAGGCCAACCACCTGGCCTATGTCGGCGACGCCACGGTCGGCTCGCGCGTCAATATCGGCGCCGGCACCATCACCTGCAATTACGATGGCGCCAACAAGTTCCGTACCGTCATCGAGGACGACGCCTTCATCGGCAGCGACACGCAACTGGTGGCGCCGGTGCGGGTCGGCAAGGGCGCAACGCTCGGCGCCGGCACCACGCTGACCAAAGATGCGCCGGCCGGCCAGCTGACCGTGTCGCGCGCCAGGCAGCTGTCGATCGAGAACTGGCAGCGACCGGTCAAGATCAAGAAGTAACTTATTTCAGCGAGAAATCCACCCGGCTGGGGCCGGGACCGCTGGCCCCTTTCGCCGGTTCTTCCGCACTCGCCTTGGTCGCAAGGATGTATACGCGCTCGCCCGCAACCTGGCCGTTCTTCAGCAGCCATTCCTTGACCGCCTGGGCGCGCCGGTTGCCAAGCGCGACCAGGTCGTCGCTGTCGATCTCGGTATTGGCAATCATCAGCTTCTCCATTTCCACCACCGGCAATTCCTTTTGCAGCCCGATCACGTTGCGCGGCTTGGGAAACTTTTCATCCTTGTACACTCTGGCGAGCAATGCAGGATATTCCTCCGGTTTGACCACCACGCCGCCCTCCGGCGCCGATTCGCCACGCGCCACCAGATTCTTCAGCTTGAGCGCGCGCACCTTGCGCTCGATGGCGGCGCGCTTCATGCCATCGATCTCGGCGTCGGCGCCGGTATGGGCGGTAATTTCCAGCTTCAGGCCGGGGCGCTCGGTGAGCGCCTTGGCCAGCGATTTCAGCTTGGCCTCGCCGGCCGCCGGAATGGCCGCGTGGCCGGGGTCGAATTCGAGGTAAGACAGTTCCGCGCCGCCGCCGAACAGCGAACCGAGCAGGGCAAAAGGCGCCGTGACCGCCTTGGCGATCAGGTTGACGATCACCTTGACGATGATGCCGCCCATCGAAAATTGCGGGTCGTCGAGCGAGCCGGCGATCGGCAGGTTGATGTCGATGACGCCGTTGCGGTCGCGCAGCAACGCCACTGCCAGATGCACCGGCAGGCTGGTGGCATTGGGGCTGTCGACCTTCTCGCCAAAGGTGAGCTGGTCGAGGATCAGGCGGTTCTCTGCCGTCAGCTTGCGGTTGTCGAGCTTGTAGGCCACATCGAAGGACAGCTTGCCTTTTTCAATGCCATAGCCGACATAGCGGCCGGAATACGGCGACAGCGGCGCCAGTTCCATGTCGCGCACCTTGGCCTGCAAGTCCATGGTGAGGTCGCCCTTCAAGGGATTGATGTGGCCAGCCACGGTCAGCGGCGCGCTGTTGACCTGGCCGCGCAGATCGACCGTGGCGCTGCTGGCCGGGTCGGACGACAGGCCGCTGACGACGCCGGCGAGATCCATCAGGTTGGCGGTGTAGTTGGGCTTGATGAAGTTGTCGGTGAAGCGCACGCGGCCGCCTTGCAGCGTGAGCTTGCCGATTCTGATCGGCGGCGCCTTGACGGCGGCTGCAGCGGCCACAGTGGCTGCCGGTGGCGCCGGGCTTGCCGCCGGCGTCGTGGCTGCGGCCGGCGCCGCGGCACGCTTGTGTTCCTCGGTGAGGCTCTTGCGCTCGCCGGCGTGGCTGCGCACGATATCCTGCAGGTTGATACGGCCGCTCGGGTCAATGATAATGCGGGCAAAAAAGTCGCTCAGCGCCACCTGCTCCACCGCCAGCGCGAAAGGCTGCAGGCGCACATCGACGCCGCCGAAGTAAAGCGACTTCCAGCGCAGGAAATCGCTGCCGCTTTGCTTGTCCACCGTGACCAGGTTGCCCAGGCTGGCGTCGCCCTTGAAGCCGCCACGCAATTCGCCGTCGCCGCCCTGGTCGAGTTGCAGCGCGCCCTTGCCGCTCAGGCTGGCGCGCGTCAGCAGCAGGTTGACGCGATCGGTGACATAGGGCTGCAGCGGCAGCATGTCGACCGTCTGCAGATCCAGCTTGAAGTCGGCGTGCAGGGGGAACAGGCCGAGCGTGCCATCCAGCGCCAGCTTACCGCTGTGGTTGACCGCCGCCTTGAGGGCGATACGGCCGTGCGAAGATGGTGCGGTGGACAGGTCCGTCATGGTGATGCCGATCGGCGCCAGCACGGTCGCCGCCACTTGCGGCATGGCGCGATCTTCCAGTTTGGCCGACCAGTTGTCGATGGCGACGCGGCCGACGCTGACGACATAGCCGGCATCCGCCTTGGCGCCGGCCTGACGCGCCGCGCCGGCTGTCGCTGACGGCGACGGGGGGGCTTCCGGCTTGTCGTGGCGCAGCTGGAAATTGGCGCTGCGGGAGACGACTTCGCCGATGCTGACGCGCCGGGCGCCGGTGTCGACCGCCAGCTTGCGCAGGGTCGCATCGAACTTGTCGACGCCGGCGGCGAGCGGGCCGGCAGGCTTCTGGTCGGTGTAGCGCAAGGCCGCGCCGCTGACATCCAGTTCGCCCAACGCAATGTGCAAGGCAGCAGCTTGCGTGGCGGGCGCGTCAGCAGGCGTGGGCGAGGATGTGGCGGCAGGAGGTTTTGTCGCGGGCGCCGCCGGCGCGGAGACGGCCAGCAGGCGCTGCAGGTCGATGCGGCCCTGGCGGTCGCGCAGTACATCGGCTTCCAGCCCCTTGAGCGCGATCCGCGCAACGTCGAAACGATTGCCGAAAACACTGGTGCGTTCCAGCGTGAGATTGGCTTCCGGGAGCTTCAGGAAGGTCTTGCCGCCCGGCTCGGCCAGCTGCAGCGACTTCAGGGTTGCGACGCCGGACAGGGTCAGCGCCGGCGCCTGTCCGTGCGGCTGCACGAAGCTGGCGGAAAGACGGGTGTCGAGCCGCGCGCCGGCAAGCTTGAAGGCTGGCTTGAACGGCAGGTAGTCGACGAAGCGGGTGAGATCGAGGCCATCCAGGTTCAGCTCCAGCACCGCTTCCCTGGTGTCGGCGAAGGGTTTCGCCTTGCCCTTGAATAGCAGCGGCGTGCCATTGACCCTGGCGCTCAACAGCGGTTCGACGAAGATGTCGACCTGGGAATGCAGCGACGAGATGAAAGGCAAGCCGATCTGCAAGGCCTCGACCGCGTGGCTGGTATTGGTCGGCTTGTCGTCGAAGGCGATGCGGCCGTTCTCGACCTGGATGTTATAGACAGAAAAATACGCCGGCTCCTGCGCCGGCTGCTCTTGCTTGCCGCGCAGCGCCAGCAGGTCGTCTATGTTGTACTGGTGGGGGGCGCTGCGCGCCAGGTGGAGGTAGGGCTTGTCAAGGCGCACCGCCTGCACCACCGGCGCCAGCCGCCACAGCGATTGCGCCGACAGATTGACGTAAAGCGCGTCGAAGCTGGCGAAAACAGCATCGCCCGACGGCTCCATCAGCTTGAAGTCGCGCACGGTCACGGCCATATCGAAAGGACGGACCTCGACCTTGCCGATGCTGGCCTGACGGTGCAGCTTTTCCGAAATCAGGCGCTGCGCCTGCGACTGCAGGATGCCGGGCAAAACAAAGTAACCGAACAAACCAAACAGCAGCACGAAGGCGCACAAGCCAAGGACGGAACGCAGGACGATGGGCCTGCGGGCGAAGGCGACGATGCGGTTGCCGGGAGAAGCTGCGGATGCGGTCATGGAGGATGGTCGGAAAAATCGGGCGGGATTGTCCAAATTCTAGCAGCAAGGTATGCGCGACGCACTCAGAGTGCGATGCGCGTTTCGAATTTGCTGCGGTGGATGGAAAAGAAGCTGCGCACGTTGCGCACATTGGCATGCGCGGCGAACAGGCGGTGCGCCAGCGCATGGTAGGCGGGCATGTCGGCCACCTGCACCACCAGCACGAAGTCGGGACCGGGCGAGACCCGGTAGCATTGCATGACCGCCGCCTCACGCATGGCCAGCGCCTCAAATTCGTCCATGCGTTCGGCGGCCTGGTGGTCGAGCGTGACTTCGACAATGGCGGTCAAGCCGGCGCCGACCTGGTCGGCGGCCAGCAGCGCCACCTGGCGTTCAATAACGCCGGCATCGACCAGGCGCTTGACACGGCGCAGACAGGTCGGCGGCGAGGCATGCACCAGTGCCGCCAGCTCATTGTTGGTGCGCGAGGCATCTTCCTGCAAAGCGTTCAGGATGCGACGGTCCAGTTCATCCAGTAACAATTCAGTCACAATAATGAAATTATAGTAAATTGATTAAACATCGATTGAAATTATATTCCATAGCAAAGATGATGTGAAATATAAATCCATTTAGCATGGTATTTCGCAAGCTTATTTCACGCCCTTTCTCCTACGATAGTCTCCTCATCCAAACGATACGAAGGATTTTCCATGTGCGGCATCGTCGGCGCAGTAGCGCAACGCAATATCACGCCCATCCTCCTGCAAGGCTTGAAGCGGCTTGAATACCGCGGCTACGATTCCTGCGGTGTCGCCCTGCATGTGAATGGCGCGCTGCAACGTTCGCGCAGCACCGCGCGCGTGGCCGAACTGGAAAAACAGATCGAGGAATCCGGCCTGGCAGGCTTCACCGGCATCGCCCACACGCGCTGGGCCACCCACGGCGCGCCGGCGCAGAACAACGCCCACCCGCACTTCTCGCGCAATCGCATCGCCCTGGTCCACAACGGCATCATCGAAAACCACGACGAATTGCGCGCAGAACTGACTGCCGCCGGCTACGTGTTCGAAAGCCAGACCGATACCGAAGTCATCGCCCACCTGGTCGACCAGATGTACACCGGCGACCTCTTCGAAACCGTGCAGCAGGCTGTCAAGCGCCTGCATGGCGCGTATGCGATTGCGGTGTTTTGCCGTGACGAGCCGCACCGCGTGATCGGCGCGCGCCAAGGCTCGCCGCTGATCGTCGGTGTCGGCGAAGGCGAGAATTTCCTGGCGTCGGACGCCATGGCGCTGGCCGGCGTCACCGACCAGATCATTTACCTGGAAGAAGGCGACGTGGTCGACCTGCAGTTGCAGCGCTGCTGGGTCGTCGACGTCAACGGCAAGCCGGCCGAGCGCGAAGTGCGCACCGTACACGCGCATTCCGGCGCAGCCGAGCTCGGCCCCTACCGTCACTACATGCAGAAGGAAATCTTCGAGCAGCCACGCGCCATCGGCGATACCCTCGAAGGCGTGACCGGCATCATGCCGGAACTGTTCGGCGACAAGGCCTTCAACATCTTCAAGAAGATCGACTCGGTGCTGATCCTGGCCTGCGGCACCAGCTATTACGCCGGCCTCACCGCCAAGTACTGGATCGAATCGATCGCGCAAATCCAGGTCAATGTCGAGATCGCCAGCGAGTACCGCTACCGCGACAGCGTGCCCAACCCGAATTCGCTGGTCGTGACGATTTCGCAAAGCGGCGAAACCGCCGATACCCTGGCGGCCTTGAAGCATGCGCGTTCAATGGATATGGTCAACACGCTGACAGTCTGCAATGTCTCCACCAGCGCCATGGTGCGCGAATGCGAGCTGGCGTACATCACGCGCGCCGGCGTCGAAGTCGGCGTGGCCTCGACCAAGGCTTTCACGACGCAGCTGGCGGCACTGTTCCTGCTGGCGCTGACCCTGGCGCAGGTGCGCGGGCGACTGTCCGATGCACAGGAAGCCGACTACCTGAAGCAGATGCGCCACCTGCCCGTGGCTATCGGTGCGGTGCTGGCGCTGGAGCCGCAGATCATCGCCTGGGCGGAAGATTTCGCACGCAAGGAAAACGCCCTGTTCCTGGGCCGCGGCCTGCATTACCCGATCGCGCTGGAAGGCGCCCTGAAGCTCAAGGAAATCTCGTACATCCACGCCGAAGCTTATCCGGCCGGTGAATTGAAGCATGGCCCGCTGGCGCTGGTGACAGAGGAAATGCCGGTGGTGACAATCGCGCCGAACGATGCGCTGATTGAAAAGCTCAAGTCCAACATGCAGGAAGTGCGGGCGCGCGGCGGCCAGCTGTACGTGTTTGCCGATGCGGATTCGAAGATCGTGTCCAGCGAAGGCTTGCATGTGATCCGCCTGCCAGAACACTATGGCATGCTGTCGCCGATCCTGCATGTGATTCCGCTGCAGCTGCTGGCTTATCACACGGCGCTGGCGCGCGGGACGGATGTGGACAAGCCGCGGAATCTGGCCAAGAGCGTGACGGTGGAGTGATGAGCAAATCCCGGCCGCATGTTTGTCGCCCGACAATACAGTCGGCCGGGATTTTAGTGAGTTAATTTGTGATTCAATTCATGGTTTGAATACAACCATGTCGCGGCTTGGCCAAGGGCTCTGAGCCCGGTTGCATTGCGAATCACCTGCCGATCACGCAGACTGCGCCTGTTCCCATCGCGCCTTCGCCCGGCTGAACAAAACGCGATCGCCCTGCTCCCAGCGCACGTTGAGGTTGCAGCGATCGACTTTCCAGCCGCGCTCGGTGGCGACGTAGTGGTTGGTGTAGTAGCCGCCGATCACTTGAAAGTGGCGGACATCCGCTTCGACGAGCGCATGGATGGCCATCATTTGTACCGAGCACACTATTCCGGTCGCATCCCGCTCATACTGCAGATTGGTCATGACGTGCTGAGTGGCATCGAATCCGGACAGATTGCCTCTCACCCGCTCCACCCAGTCATCGGCCCGCATGCGCGTCGTCAGGCCCGACCAGCTACTGAAATCAATTTCCACTGCGTCGGCAAACACGGCTCGGTAGCGGGCCCAGTCGCGCCGATCAATGCCGCGGGCGTAGTTGTACTGCACCTCCTCGATTTGCGCCCTGGCGAGCAAGTCCTCGATGCTCATGTTTTCGTTCATGCACTGTCTCCGATCTATCTATTTTTATCAAAAGCCGTACAGATTGTTTTTTTATAATACCCTCATTATCATAACAGCGACCCGCAAGCATAAAAACAATCACATCAAGTTGAATTCACCTGCCGAAGAATGAACCTGGACTCAATAAGTGATCCGTTTGCAAGCACGACTTCCATGCTCAGGCTGGACATGGAAGCTTGAAGTAGAGGGAAAATACCAGCCAACTTTATCAAGCCAGTGACAGAGGAGACACGATGCAGCATTACAAATTTATGGTTCTTACCAACCCAGTGGCCGGACAGGAAGACGAATACAACCACTGGTATAACGAGCAGCACATCCCTGACGTGCTGAAAGTTCCCGGGTTCGTTGCGGCACAAAGATTTCTGGCGACCGACGAGGGCAGGCAAAATGGTCACAAGTACTTGGCCATTTACGAGATCGAGAGCGGCGATATCAACCAGACGATGGCTGAACTCAAATCGCGGGTCGGCGGCCCGCTGATGCAGACTTCCCCTGCGCTGGATCGCGCGGGAGTTTCCGCCACGGTTTTTGGCCCGCTCACCAAACGGTTTACGGCTTGATATCCCCGCATGTGCGGGGACTTCGGTGACAATTGCGTCTCTACTTTCCCGCACGACGATGGAAGGATGCCACTACGAACTGGCGCAATGCCATTTTTATCTGGCGGACTATCCTTCGGGATTCGGAGGGATTGCCGTAGGGCATGACGTTCTCCTTCAGAAATCCAACTGCAGTTTTGGGCCGGACTTAAGTATTTATCAAATCTCCTTCACTTCTTCTTTTGCCAGTCTACCGGTGGCGTATAACAATAATAATGGCGCTTACGCGCAACCAACTGAGGTGCAAAAGAACCGTACAGAAGGAGGCTCCCATGCCGAAGTATCTGATTCAAGCCAATTATGTCGGTGAAGGCACACGTGGTTTGCTGAAAGAAGGCGGCAGCATGCGCCGCGCCGCCGTCGAGGCCATGTTCAAATCGATGGGGGGCACCATCGAAGCCTTCTATTACGCCTTCGGCGAAACCGATGTGTTTATCATCGGCGAACTTCCCGACAATGTCACCGCTGCCGCCCTGGCGCTGCGGGTCAATGCCTCAGGCGCGGCGCGATGCACTGCGACCGTGCTGCTGACACCGGAAGAAATCGATGTGGCGGCGGGAAAAACCGTCAGCTATCGGCCACCAGGATTTGATGTCGATCCGAATGAAGTCGCCAAGTGGGATAGCGAAGGCGGGCATCTTGCCGGAAAATAGTTAAAAGAACTTGCGCAATGCGTGCAGGGCAAACGGCAAGTCAAAAGTAAAGAACACTACCCCTACGCCAGATTCCTGGTCAAGACTTGCGCGGCGACCCGGAAATGGCGACGCTGGCAGAGCAGCGCAACTCAGCGCATGGATCTGCGCAAGCCCCCCACTCGCGCCAGCGGGGAAATTTATCAACGCCAATTAATCCAATTGAAGATCGCCGGGGCGTTCGATGTTGCGGATCGCAGGGAATTAAAGAACGGCTAGCCGCCGCTATACAAATCCTCGACCTGCTTTCTTGCCCATGGAGTGCGCCTGAGAAAAGTCAGGCTGGACTTGATGCTCGGATTGCTGGTAAAGCACTTGATATCGATGCGTCGTCCCAGTTCAGGCCAGCCATATCGTCTCACCAGTTCATGCAGGATTTTTTCCAGCGTCATGCCGTGCAGGGGATCGGCGGGTTGTTTAATGGTCATCTTGAAATCTGTCGCCGAGGGCGCGTGTTGCCTGTCTTGATCGCTTAATTAATCATGATATGCGAAATTACATGCGCTTCACAATGGTAGGGTTTCTCTCCACCCAACACGCTATCTTCCGGCGTGATGCTGGCAATGAACGCAGTCGCCCGGCAAAACCAATTTGCCTTGCGTGAACTTTTCTGCAAAGACTATGTCCGTGCATGAAGGCAAGGTCAGCGCCATCCATGCACTTTCCCAGCCGCCAGAATTTTCAATTAGATAACATGCATGGCCATCACTTCATTTATCATAAGCGCTCCTGACGACAGCATTACCACGGGCTTGTCGTCCTGGCATTTTCCAGTTTGTCCAGAAGTCGCGTATCCACCCCCATGAAATCCTGCTGCCGTATTTTATTGACTGTGTATGACACCGCCGTGTTTTACCTGGGATTGGCGTGGTTCGGCGTAATCTGTGTTGCCTATAGCCTGATCGCCATCGTCCTGCAGGTGGTGTTGCCGCGCGAATCTGGCCGGCGCCTGGGACGGGTGATGATCATGCGTTTATTCCGGCTCTTCCTGGGCAGCCTGGAGTTGTCCGGACGCTTCAAATTTGATCTGGGCGCACTGGATGCGCTGTGCGAAGAAAAGTCCCTGATCATTGCACCCAACCACCCATCGCTGTGGGATGCGGTGCTGGTGGCGTCCCGCCTGCCTGATGTGGCCTGCGTCATGAAAGCGGAAATCGTCGGCAATCTGTTTCTCGGCGCCGGCGCCCGTCTGGCCGAATATATTCACAATGCATCACTGCGGCAGATGATCACGCTGGCGACCGCCGACTTGAAGCGCGGCAGTCATGTCCTGCTGTTCCCTGAAGGCACACGTACCGTAGGCGGCCCGATCGGCCCACTGACAGGCAGCATAAGCATCATAGGACACCGTGCCGGGGCGCCGGTGCAAACGGTTTTCATCGAGACCGATTCTGCCTTTCTCTCCAAGGGCTGGCCGGTGTATAAAAAACCTCCGCTGCCGATGCGCTACCGCATCCGCCTGGGGCAGCGTTTCGATCCCCCCCAAAACAGCGCGGCGTTCATGGCGGAACTGGAACGATATTTTCTGCAGGAACTGACAAAACCGGAAAATCTGCAATTGGCGGCTATGCCCGCGCCAGCGCCGAAAAATACCCCGATGTTCGCCGACTAAGCCTTCACTGCCATCCACTGTCAATGACTTCCGCATCCTCCGCATCCGCTGTCTCCACCGCATCGTTATCGCATCTGGTACTGATACCCAGCTACAATCCGGGGCCCAAAGTCTATGAAACGGTGCGCAGCGCGCGCCAATACTGGTGTCCGGTATGGGTACTGGTCGATGGCAGCACGGACGGCACGGCACAAGGTTTGCAAGAGATGGCGACGCAAGATCCGGGTTTGCAGGTGATCGTGCTGCCGGCCAACGTCGGCAAGGGTGCGGCCGTGCTGGCCGGACTGGATCAGGCCGCAAGCGACGGATTTACGCATGTGCTGACGATGGACTCGGATGGGCAGCATCCGGCGAACCTCATCCCCGGCTTCATGGCTGCATCGATGCGCCAGCCGCATTGCATGGTTCTGGGAAAACCGCTGTTCGATGCCAGCGCGCCGGCCTTGCGCGTGAAGGGCCGGCAAATATCGAACTGGTGGGCCAATCTGGAAACCCTGTGGGCCGGCATCGGCGATTCCCTGTTCGGCTTTCGCGTCTATCCGATTGCCCCCTTGCGGGCGGTGATGCTGCGCCAGCGCTGGATGCGGCGTTTTGACTTCGATCCTGAAGCCGTCGTGCGGCTGTGCTGGCATGGGGTGCAGCCAATCAACCTGGCAGCGCCCGTGCGCTATTTCACGCCGGAAGAAGGCGGCGTCTCGCATTTCCGCTACTTGCGCGACAACACCCTGCTGACCTGGATGCATACCAGATTGTTCCTGGGATTCCTGACGCGCCTGCCGCTGCTGCTGCTGCGGAAACTGCGCCGCTGACGTTGGCCGTCGCGCCGCGCTGAAATTACCTGATTAAATCAGGCCGCCATTAATGGAGACGACCTGGCCAGTGATGTAGGCGGCGCGCGGCGACACCAGAAAACTGACGAGGTCGGCCACTTCTTCCGGCTTGCCGGCGCGCTTCATCGGTACCATGGTGCTGATCGCCTGCGCATCGAAGACGCCTGCGCTCATGTCGCTTTCGATAATCCCGGGAGCGACCGCATTGACGGTAATGCCGCGACTGGCGACTTCCTGCGCCAGCGATTTGGTGGCGGCATTCAACGCGCCCTTGGCTGCGGAATAATTGACCTGGCCACGGTTGCCGGTCAAGGCGGCCACCGACGACATGTTGATGATGCGGCCCCAGCGGCTGCGGATCATCGGCATCATCAGCGCATGCGTGACGTGGTAAAAACCGTTGAGCGACACATCGATCACGCGGTGCCATTGGGCGCTTTGCATGCCCGGAAATACGGCATCATCATGGATGCCGGCATTGTTGACGAGGATCTGGATTGGCGCGTGGTCGACCAGCGGCTGCAGGATGGCTGCCACCGCGGCGGCGTCGGTAACATCGAATACCAGCACCTCGGCGCTGCCGCCAGCGGCGACAATCGCATCAACCGTCGCCTGCGCCGCCTCGCGCCGCTGATTGGCGTGGACCAGAACATGATGGCCGTCGGCTGCCAGGGTACGGCAGATGGCAGAGCCGATGGCGCCACTGCCGCCGGTCACAAGCGCTCTTTTCATGAATCAATTCCCGATTGTATTGGTTGAGCGGCGTTGAGGATCACCGCTGCCCGGCCTTCCAGAAGCACCCGCCCCGGCACCGAGACGGAGAAATCATACAAGACATTATTGCCGTCGCTGTTAAAGCTGACGACCTCGATCGTCAGTTCGCCGGGGATATCGTCGAGCCGCTCGACATGCAGGGTGGCGCCGCGCACGCTGGCCAGGAATCCCATGCGCGGGCGCGCGTCTGCGCCTGCCAGCAATGCACCATGCAGCGCCATTGCCTGCGCGGCGTACTCGATGCCGCAACTGGATGCGAGCCGGCCATGCGCGCGCAAGGGATTGTCGATGGCACGATGACTGCCCGCACTTGCCTGTAGCCGCTGTTGATCCCACAGATCAACCCGGTCCAGCAGGCACATGGTGCCCTGGTGCGGAATGCGCGCGGCAATCCCGGCGCGGTCCAGGACAAGCGGCGCTAGCGGCACGGCACCACCTCGATGGCAAGGCGGCAGTTGTCGAGATAGTCGATGACCACCCTCGCCGTTTCGCGATTGGCGATTGCGCGCAGCAAGGGCAGACTGCGCGCGGCGGGAATCGTGGCGCGCAATTGCTCCAGCAACGGCACCTCGAGCAGATCGGCGGGGTCCGACGTCTGCCGGACCGTGATTTTTGCCAAGGTTTTTTCGCTCGATTGCGGCGCAAGCACCAGGCCAACGCCGAATTCATCCGCAATCGGGCGGGTTGTGCGCAGCGGTTCCGGATAGGTGGAGTCGCCGGCGATCAGCAGCGTGGCAACCTGATCAATCACCGCCTGCACCAGCGCTTCCAGCAGCCCGGCACCGAAACTACCGTCATATGCGCACAAAACCGATGATGGCGCCATGGCGCCGGTAGCGATGCTCCAGTAACCGGCGGCAGCGTTATGCACGGAATTGTGAAACCGGGTAGGCGATATCTGGCGGTCGCTCGAGGCGAGCATTGCGCAGATTTCATGGCAATTGCCGCCATCACCGCCGGATGCCGAAAACACGGTCGGCAGCACGCTCACGTCCAGCCCGGCCGCGGCGGCCGCCTGGTAACCGACGGCGAGCGACAACTTGACGATGGGGCCGCAGCGGCGCCGCTCGGCCGGCGGCAGCGTGGCCGGCACCGGCAATACCGCCTTCTGGTATTGGTAGCTGGCCGGCAGCGCCAGAATGGCGCGGCCCGAAAGCCAGTCGCTCAGGCCTGGGCCGATCAGGCCGATGCCATCGATATATCCGGTAACAGGAGTCATGACGAACGTTTCAATTGGCACGGCTGAAAATCAGGCTGCAGTTGGTGCCGCCAAACCCGAACGAATTGCTGAGGACGTGACCGATACGCTGCTCGCGGTTGTCGCACAAATAATCGAGCGGCAGTTCCGGATCCAGTGCGCTCACGTGCAAGCCGCCGGGCAGCAAGCCATGCTGCAGCGCCAGTGCGCAAATGACGGCCTCGACGCCGCCGGCCGCACCCAGGGTATGGCCGGTGGCGCCCTTGGTGGAACTGCACGGCGTGGTTGCACCGAACAGTGCTGCCACCGCCTTGCCTTCGGACGCATCGTTGCTCGGCGTCGCCGTGCCGTGCAAATTGATGTAATCGATCTGTGCGGGGGCCAGCCCGGCCATTGCCAACGCGTTTTGCATGGCGATTCTGGCACCCAGCCCGTCCGGATGCGGCGACGACATGTGGTAGGCGTCACTCGACTCGCCAATGCCGGTCAGCAGCACCGCGGCGACATCCGGGCGGTCAGGCAAGCGTTCCAGCAACACCAGCGCCGCTGCCTCGCCGACCGAAATGCCGCTGCGGTCAGCCGCATAGGGGCGGCATGGCTGGCTCGAGGTCAACCCCAGCGAATTGAATCCATAAAGAGTGGTCAGGCATAGCGAATCGACACCACCGACCACTGCGGCATCAATCAGGCCGGCTTCGATCATGCGGCGGGCCGAGGCGAAAACCTTGGCACTGGACGAGCAGGCCGATGACACCACGGTGGCCGGTCCGCTCAGATGCAGATACTGCCGGGCAAAATCGGCTGCCGAAAAAGTGCTGTGCGAATGACGATACGTGAAATCGGCCGGCAATGCGCCGGTGACCGGATCACGGCGCCGGTAGGCCAGTTCGGTTTGCAATATCCCCGATGTGCTGGTGCCGAGAAACAGTCCGATGCGCCCGGATCCATACTTCTTTGCCGCCGCCTGCACCGCTGCGGCAAAGCCATCCTGCTCCAGCGCCAGCTGCAGCAACCGGTTATTGCGACAGTCGTATTGCTGCAGGTCGGCGCGCAGAACGACAGCGTCAACACCGGCGACGGCGCCGATATAGGTGTCGAGATCGACCGTATCGAAGTCACAATGGGTCAAACCGCTGGTGCGGCGGCGCAGTGACGCCAGCGTTGAGGAAAGACCACGGCCGATGCAACTGGTGACGGTGAAGTGCGAGAGTAGAAGCGGTTTCAATTCGTGGCAGGCAATAGATGGATTTCAGCTGGCCGATTCTATCAAACTAAGGCGTTTGCATGGTTGCCTTGGTGCCAAGTTTGGCGACCAGCAGGATATTGGCGAACGGTGTTCCCTGATTCATTGAAATGCTATCAACACGAAAGCCGAGATCAGCCAACGCCGCCTTCCATGCAAGCAATGGCCGGCAATGCAGGAAGAGCATCCGCTAACGTGACAAACCGGAGTCCGGCGGCAGCAGCGGCTTGCAGGAGCGTCGGCAATACGGCCAGGATCACCGCCTGGCCGGCGGCAGTGCGCGCGCAATTGCCGTCATGCAGCAGCAAAATGGCCCCCGGCCGCAGACCGCGCAGCAAACGTTGGGCAACCACCTCCGGTTGCGCCGTGCGGGTATCAAAGCCGCGTCGCGTCCAGCTGGCCAGACGCAGGCCGCAGGCCGCCAGCACAGGATCGAGGCAAGGATTGCGCAGCCCTGCCGGGGCCCGGAAAAACTGCGGGGCGCGTCCGGTGATGGCCGCCAGGGTCGCCTGCCCTGCCTGTATTTCGCGCTTGAGGCCAGCCATGCCCATCAGGGAAAAATGGTGGCGGTGATGCTGGCTGTGGTTTTCAACCGCATGGCCCCGCTCGGCGATCTCCCTGCACAGCGCGGGATAGCGGGCAGCGTGCTCGCCGATGCAGAAAAACGTCGCCCTGACGCCGTACGCGTCCAGCATGTCGAGCACCTGCGGCGTGACTTGCGGATGCGGGCCGTCGTCGATCGTCAGCGCGATCTGATTGCGGGCGGCGGCGGCCGCCGGCAGCGCTGTCCAGTTGGGGCCGAGCCAGGTGCTGCGCGGCCACAGGCCGGTCAGGGTCAGCAGCAGATGGTTGGCGGCCAGCGCCGCCAGCGCCCAGGCCCAGGTGTGCGGCGCCAACAGCACGAGCGCCGGCAGCACGGCATGCAACAACAGGGAGATGCCGAGCAGCGGACTGATGCGCCAGCGCAGTGGTGGATTTGGCGTCATTCGACTTCAATCCTGTCAGGACGCTGCGGCTGCTGGATGGAAAACGCCGCCGACAATAACAGCGCCAGTACGGCGCCCGGACCGACGGTGGTGCCGATTGCCTGCAGCACCGGCACTTGCGAAAATCCGAGCACGCCGAAGCCGGCCACCGTGGTCAGGTTGGCAAACACCAGCGATGTCAGGGTTTGCGGCAAAATCACGCCGGCATCCGCGCCGTCAGTCCTGCTGCCGCAAAAAAACAGGGCATAGTTGGAGCCGACCGCAACCACCAGCAGCAAGCCGACCAGATGCAGGATGGTCAAGCGCTGGCCGCTCAATACCAGGATCGCCGTTACCATCGCCACGGCTGCCGCCAGCGGCAGCAATACCCGCAGCACACGGCGCGGCGAGCGCAAATTCCACAACAACAGCAGGATGATGCCGACCAGGCCGCCCAGCGACAGCAAGATGGCTTCACGCAGATAGCCCGCATACAAATGATCGGACTCGGCCTTCAGATCGACGAACAAGGCATTTGGCTGGCCGGCGGCATCCAGGGCGGCTCGGATCGGCGCCACTGCCATGCCATCGCTGCTGCCGGCTGATGCAGTCAGTGGCAGGATCGCATTCCAGGTGCCCTCGCGCTGGAACAGCAGGGAATCGACCGCCAGGGCCAGTGAGGTGCCATCCAGGTCGGCGCGCGTCAGCAATGGCCGCTGCCGCGCTGCCGTTACATCGGCCAGGAATGGCGTGAATACCTCGGACCGTACCGGCAAGCCGGCTGCTGCCTGTTGCACGCGCTGTTGCAAGTCGCTGCCGGGCAGGCTGGCCCGGCGCGCCTGCTGGGTGGCGCGACTGGGAAGATAGCGCGTGGGGCTTTCAAAAGCGGCCAGTGCGCCTTGCGCGACCAGCGGCGCGAGTTGCTGCGCCACTTTTTCGGCCGCCACCAGCACCGCCTCGCGCTCCGCGCCGGTGACCACCACCATGTAACGCACATCAGGCGCGCCCATGTCGGCGCGCAACCGGGCATCGGTCATTTGATCCGCGCGCGACACCGGGCTCAGCGAAGACAGTTCGGCATTCCAGAGCGTCGCGCGATGCTGGAACACCAGCACGCACGCCGCCAGCGCCAGGGCGATCAAGGGCAGACGCAACAGCGGCGCGTAGTGCACCGTCCTTGCCAGCCATGCGCCCAGCGCCGAGACATCGCGGATGCGGAAATCGGCAGGCAACAGATGCGGCAGCACAAAGCGGGTAACCGCAGCGGCACTTATCAGGCCGGCAATCGAATACAGCCCGAGCTGGGCCAAGCCCGGGAAACCCGAGAGCAAGAGACTGGCAAATCCGGCAATCGAGGTGAGCACGCCGAGGCGGATGGTCGGCCAGAATTGCGTCACCCAGTTGCGCGTCTGCTCGGCACTGCCGGCACCAGCCTGGCGCGATTGCACAAACAGGTAAATTGAATAATCGACGGCTTCGCCGATCAGGGTGGTGCCGAATCCGAGCGTGATGCCGTGGACCAGGCCAAAGCCGAGACTGACCGCCACGATGCCGACCAGGGCGCCGGAGAGCACCGGCAGCAGCCCGAGCGCCAGCGCGGTAATCGAACGGTAAACCATCAACAGCAGCGCAACGATGATCAACGTGCTGATGATCGCCAGCCGCGTCACTTCGCTCTCGATGGTCTGGCGCGACAGCACGGAAAACACGCCGGGCCCGGTCATCACCAGCCGGGCGGATGCGGGCGCAAGATTTTGCTGCTGGACGGCAGCGTCGAACGCATGCCGGATCTGCGCCATGGCCAGCTGCTGGCCATCGGTATCGAAGCCGGCGGCGCGGGTCTGCGCCAGCAATATGGCGCGGGCGCCATCGCGCGAAGACCAGGCGCCATGCATCTGGCGCGGCCGGTTGCCGGCATTCATTTGCTCGAACAATTGCACCATCTCGCCGGTCGGGTCGCGCGGCAGCAGCGACTTGACCAGCATGCCGGCCGGCGAGGCGATCAGGTCGATGGTGTCGCCCAGTGCCGCGTGCAGGCCGGCCACCGTAAAGCGTTCTGGCGTCACCGCCGGGCTCAACAGATAGCGATGCTGGAAGAGGAAGGCCTGGTCTTGCTGGCTGTGCACCGGCTCGCCATTGTTAATGATGACAAACGCCGGATCGCTGCGCAGCAGCTTTGCCATTTGTTTTGACAGCGCCGCGCGCGCCGGCGCATCGCCGCCTTCGATGCCGATCAGGATCAGGCGCGACACCACGCCGGATTGCAACTGGTCCAGCAACACTTGCTGCTCCCTGGTGGGAGAGGTCGGCAGGAAGGCGGATAGATCGGTGGTGAAGGTGGTGCGCGCGATGACGATGCCGCACAGGATGGCGCCGAACAGCCAGGCGCACACCACCCGCCAGCGCGGCGAAAAGACTACCCGCCTCATTGCGGCGTGACCCGCTCGATGGTCATTGACGAGCGATCGCCATCGGTTTGCAGGATATCGATGCTGCGCACATTGTCGCGACTGCCGGCGATCCGGACCTGCTGCACGCTCTGCGCCACGCCGGCGTCATGCGGCGCCAGCGTCAATATCCAGCGCTGCGCATCGCCTGTCAGGGTCAACCTGAAAGTGCGCTCGAGCGCCTTGCGGTCGCCGGCCAGGGTGCCACGAATGCTGTCAATAAAACCCGCCAATTCCGGATAGTCTTGCAGTTGCAGGCGATGCTTTTGCCGCCCGCGTTCGATGACCAGCAAATCGCCATCGACCAGCATGGTTTCCGGTTTTGGCTTGAGGGTTTTCTTTTCCAGGCGATTGGGCGCAGTAAAAGACAATTCCCCGGACGATTCGACCGGGCGTTCCAGCACCGCGACATACTTTTTTTCCACAAAGGTTGCCTGGCCGGCGTGTGCCTTCGCCAGCGTGTGCATCAACTGGTCGACATCCCATTGTGCGGTTGCCGCCATCGCCGGCGACAACGCCGCCAGCATCAAAGCGACATGCGCTACGGCAGCATAAAAAAATTTCTTGCATGTTCCGGCAGTCATTCTTGATCCTTGCGTGCGGCATTCTGTGTTTTTTGCCAGACGTCGAAAAAGTTAAACCAGTTGTAGGGTGCACGTTCGCAATATTTTTCCAGCAATCCGGCATAGCGCGCCATGGCGCCGGCAATTTCTCGCTGCCGCTGTCCTGCCGGCACGGCAGAGAAATCCGCCAATTGTTCAAAATGAATTTCATACCGGTTGCCGCCCATATACAGCCCGACCATGAAGACCACCGGCCGGCGCAGTATCGCCGCCATGCGAAATGGCCCGGTCGGCAACGGCGCAGGGTGGCCCAGCAACGACACCGTTTGCGTGTCATCGGCGCCCAACATGCGGTCGGCCAGTATCCCCACCGCAATACCCTGCTCCAGGCGCTCCTTGACCTTCAACATCGAATCGAACTGGCCCAGTCCAATGACATCCTGCTGCGCCGCCGGATTGATGGCGGACAGCATCTGGTTGATCTTGCGGGCGTTTTCTTCATACATCGCCATGGCTACGGTCAATCCGGCGCGATGACGTCCCAGCGCGCGGATCGCTTCAAAGCTGCCCATGTGGGCGCCGATCAACAACACGCCCTGTCCATCGGACAGCAACTCTTGCACCAGAGCTTCGCCAACCACCTGGATATCGTACAACTCGAAGCGCTGGTTGAGCAGATACACGCGGTCATGAATGGTCGAGGCAAAACAGAAAAAATGCCGGTAGATATCGCGCCAACCCGCCGGCCGCTTGAGGACACGCTGCAGGTAGAGGCGCGACGCGGCGCGGCTGCGCGGGGCAAACAGCAGGAAATAGGCCGCAATCCCGTACAACACCACACGCCCCGCTGGCCGGCCCAGGCGCAGTGAAATCCAGGTCATCAGGCGCAGCATCAGCATGTTGCTGCGCTCGGGGTTGCGCCGCCATTCGGCGCGCTTGCTGCCGGCGCCGTTCATGCCGGCGATTCCGCATCCAATGCGCGTATCGATCCGGTTGCCACCTTGCGTGCCGCGCTGGCAATATCGAAGCGGATGGCACCGTTCGCCTGCATCGCATACTGTACCTGCACCGGCTCGCCGGGCGCGACCGGGCTCAGGAATTTGAGCGCGCCGATCTGGCACGCCGACACATTCTTGCCAATCGCGTTACCGATTGCAAACAGTGCCTCGTCCAGCAAAACCACGCCCGGCACAATCGGCGCCCCCGGGAAATGGCCTGAAAAAGCCGGATGATCGGCAGCAATCGGCAAGGCAATCCACGCGGAAATCATGTCGTCCCTGCACCGGCTCGCCCTCGCGCCGCCTGGGCCTGCGCAAGGGCAGTCAGCGCTTCGCGTGGCAGCTTGCCCGTCGTATTACGCGGCAAGGCATCGACAAATACCAGTGGGCGCGGCAGAAATAACGGATCCATCCGCTCACGCAACGCCGCCATCAGGCTCGCCGCAGTCAGCTGCGGCGCCACGACAAATGCGGTCAGGCGGGTAACGCCATCCGTGACCAGCTCGTCGGGCATGTAGTAGGCGCCATCGAGCACACCGGGAATGGCATGCAGCTGAAGATTCAGGTAAGCCAGGGAATTGCGCTTGCCGGCAATATTGACCAAATCAGCCATCCGGCCATGCAGCAAAAAGTGCTGATCATCAACAATTTCAATGACATCGTTCATCGACGTCGGCTGTTCAATATGGCCGCCGGAAACCCAGGTCACGCCATCCTTGTCTGCCAGGCGCAGCCCGGAAAAAAGTTGCCACGCCTCCGTGCGGGCGGAATTGCGCATGGCAATTTGCCCGGTTTCCGTACTGCCGTAAATTTCCAGCAGCGGCGCTGCAAAACCCGCTTCCAGCGCGCCCGCCAGCGCCGCTGACAATGGCGCGGTTGCTGACACGAGCAAATCCGCCGACGGGATTTCCAGACCGGCATGCAGTAGGGATTTCATGTGCACCGGCGTCGACACCAGCATCCGCGGCTGCGGCACCGAACGGATCGCACTGCAGATATCGGCCGGGTAAAACGACTGGCCGGCAAACATCGCATTGGCGCTTTGCATCACGATCAGTACCGTCGACTCAAACCCGTACATGTGCTGCGGCGGCACGGTACCAATCACGACATGCCGGCGGCCATCATCAATCTTGCATAATTGCGCTTCGGCGCGCACGTTGGAAACCAGCGCGCCCCATGTTTTCCGGTGCGGCGTTGGCGTACCGGTGGAGCCGGAGGTAAATACATACGCGACCGGCTGGCCGCTATCGATTTGCGGCACGACAAATCCGGCATCACCGGAACCATCCTGGGCAAGATCGGGAAACAGCAACTGCGGCATTTCAATGACGCTATCCTTGGCATCGGTCAGACGAAACACATCCGGCGCAAAGCGCACCATCTGACGCATCATTTCCGGAGTTTGCGTCGATGGCAGCAGACTGATTTTCTTGCTCACCAGTGCTGCGCCCAGCCCCACCATGAAGCGGTAACGGTCACTGCAGGCATTCAGCATGTGCGCGCCGGCAGGCAGCATCCTGGACAATGCCGCGACATCCGACAAAAACTGGCCGGCGCCGATCGGCATGCCGTCACGCCACGCAATCACGCTATTGGCGTGCTCATGAGTAATCAAGGGAAGCATGGGCATAATCAATGTCTCTAAGCGGCAATCCAGGCGATCAACGTACCGGCTGTTTCCAAAATGCTTTTATCCCGTCCAGGATATGCGCATGTTCGATATTGGGCAGCATCCGCTTGCGCACGGCGTACTCGACGACAAACATCAGGGCAATCAACGGTGCGGTGAAAAAATTGGCGAACAGTGACCAGGTCTGGATCGACGTCGTCACAAACAGGATGGTCGACACGGCGGCCATCGCAGCAAAAAAACCGACCCAGGCTCGCGTGACCTGGCGCGTATAGTCCGCCAGCAGCGGCGACAGCGGGCCATGCATCATGCGGGCAAAGTAACTGCACATCGGCTCGCGTTGCGCCCGCAGGCTACGGGCAAACATCAGGCCGAGCATCAGTTCGGTACCGGCATGCTCGATCCAGTAGATCAGGCCGACATGTTTTAGCAAGCTATCGCGGACGACAAACAGGCTTGCGCACCCCAGGAAAAACAGCGCCAGCAGCGCGCGCCGCTGCGTGGCATGCCACGCCATTGAAAATGCCGCCAGCGTGATCGGCGCCAGCGCCACCAGGATGCCGAGGCGCGCTGTCTGCGGCGTGGTATTGGTATAGTGGGCGAGCAGCGCATATGCCAACCCCAGCACGATGAAGAACGCCGCTCGACTGAACCGCAGCACAGCCGACATCAAGACGCCTTTTGCGCGCCAATGTAGTCGGTCAGCGTGCGCAAAGACTTGAAAGTGTGATGATTATTCTCACTGTCGGCGCGCAATTGCAAGCCATAGCGTTTCGACACGACCAAGGCCACTTCCAGGATATCGATGGAATCCAGTCCCAGGCCCTCACCATACAGAGGTTCATCCGGATTGATATCGGCGGCGGCAATGTCCAGGTTCAAGGCCTGTACGATCAGTTCAGCAACCTCGCGCTGCAATGCAAGGTTGGCCACGGTATTTTCAGAATTCATCATATCTAGCTGGCTAATAACAAACATCGGCACATATTGCTCGATGGACAAGCGCGGGAAAGCCCGTTACTTATCAAGTTTGGGTATGTTACCAGTACCCCGAAAGGGTAAACAACATTTTCCGAGGGGGATGGACTGCGGGAATGGAGCATGGCAAAAAAACAGGTACCGAAAGCCCGTTCTTTTCAAACCACGACAATCGTCTCAGGAACGCGGCCGGCCGGAGAATTTTTCCATGCGGTAATTGAACTGCCGTAGGGTCAAACCCGCGAATTGCGCCGCGCGCGATCGATTGCCGCCGCTCTGTTCCAGCGCTTCCTGTAAATCCTGCAGGGTATGCGATTTTGCCGGCAGATACTCGCGAACGCTGCCCTGCTCCCCCCTGTCCTGGCGTCCTGGCGCGTGGACAGGGGCTGTGCTGCGGACGCGGCTACGCTCCTGCTGTGAAACTTTTGGCAAGAACCGTTCAATATCGGCGGCATCCAGCACGCCCTTGTCACTCAACAGAACTACGCGTTCGAGCAGGTTGGCCAATTCGCGGATATTGCCCGGCCAGGCGTGGGTTTGCAGCCGCGCGAAACCGCCCGGACTCAGGTTCACATTTCTCTGGTTTTGCTGGTTGAAGCGGTTCAGGAAGTGAATGGCAAGTTCGCGAATATCGGCATTGCGCTCCCGCAGTGATGGCAGGCGGATGGGAATGACATTCAGGCGGTAAAAAAGATCTTCACGAAAAGCGCCCAGCGCCACTTCATCTTCGAGATTCCGGTTGGTCGCCGCCACCAGACGTGCATCGATCGAAATTTCCTTCTTGCCGCCAAGGCGGACGATCGTGCCTTCCTGCAGGGTGCGCAGGAGCTTGGTTTGCATCGACAACGGCAACTCGCCAATTTCATCCAGGAAAATAGTCCCTTCGTGCGCCTGTTCGAAAAGTCCCTCACGGGTACTTGCCGCGCCGGTGAAGGCGCCCCGCTCGTAACCGAACAACTCGGACTCGAACAGCGTTTCGGGTATCGCTGCGCAATTGACCTTGATGAACGGTTTGTCGCGCCGCGGACTGGCGAGATGCAAGGCACGTGCAAACAATTCCTTGCCGGTGCCTGACTCGCCCAGCAGCAGGACACTGGCGCGGGTGTCGGAGACCTGTTCGAGTTCGCCAATGGCGCGCAGCAGCACCGCCGAAGTGCCGACGATGCCGTAACGGGCAGCAGAGGATTCCAGGGCGTGTGTCAGCACCCTGTTTTGCTGTTCGAGTTTTCTGGTGCGCTGCTCGACAGAAATCTTCAATTCAAGCAATTGTCCGATCAATGTCGAGAGGATCCCCAGGATCGACAAATCGTCCGCCAGGGAGCGGGTTCGGCTGCGAATGCGGTGACAGGCCAGCACACCGACGGATGAGCGGCCAATGCGGATCGGTAATGCAATGAACGACACGGACCCCGCAGGCAAATCGGCGCGCTTGACGGTGCGCGCCAGAAATGTCGGGTCGTTGTCAATATCTTGCACAATGATGAGTTGTCCACTCTCCAGCACTCTGCCGCTGACTCCTTCGCCACGTTTGAAATGACCGCGACCGATCTCTTCTCGGGTGAGCCCGTAGGCGTAGCGTATGCTGCCGGCAGTAACGCGCAACACCTGCTCGGGCGGCAAATCGACCACATCATCCAGGTTGTCGGCTAACATTATGCGACCCCGATTGAGCCCCAGCAGTTCTGAACATAGATGCAACATCTCCCGAAAGACCAACTCGGGGGACAGGCTCTTGCCGATGTGCTTCATGACCTCCTGCATCAGCAGCATTTCTTGCGCGCGCCAGTTCACCTGAGCAATCAGGTCTTCGGCGGCACCGACGCCATTTTCGCCCGGCGCTGCCAGTGAGGATCCGGATTCTGATTGCATCGCGCTATCGTCCCTGCAGCATGTGTATGAGCAGGCCAACGGCAAGCAAGGCCTGTGCCGCAGCAAATCCGAGCTGCAATCGCGCGCCCGAAATTGCCGGCGCCAGGCGACGTCCGCTCATCAGACCGATCACCGCACCCAGGATGAATAGCAGGCCCAGCCTGGAAACATGGGTGCCATTGGCGTATGCGGCAACAACGCCGGATGTCGATATCAGGGCGATCACGGCAAGCGAGGTCGCGACGATGCCATGCATGGAAACATCGCTGACGCGCTTCAAGCCAGGCACGATCAGAAAGCCGCCACCCACGCCAAACATGCCGGAACAGGCGCCTGCAGCCGCACCCACCAGACCGAGGCTGCGCGCGCACGCGACGCTCCAGCGCAAGCGGCCGGTGGCGGGGCTCATGGAGCAAGGTACGCACGTCTCCTGTGGCCCGCGCCTGTTTTTGCGGTCTTTCAGGGCCTGCCGGGCCATGCGCTGCGCCAGATAAAGCATGAGCAGGCAAAAGCCCGTTGTCATGACCGTGGCCGGCAATGCCTGCGCCAGTTGCAAGCTCAAGGGGCTGATCAGCGATCCTGCTGCCGCCATGAGCAGCGCCGCCTTGTACCGGACCAGCCCTTGGCGCATGCCTTCCAGCGCGCCCAGCAGTGCAGCGGCGCCCACCGCCATGAAGGCCACCTGGCGCGCTTCGGAAAATGAAAAACCGAGACCCAGCATCAAGGCCGGCAAGGCAAGCACGCCGCCGCCGGCACCCGTCAGGCCGAGCGCCATGCCGACGGTGGCGCCAAGCACGGCAGCGATGAAGTGCGCGTCGAGCATGTCCATTCAGTAAAAATGCATCAGAATGTATCCAGTGGTATCTGCAGGTAGCGGATGCCATTGCCTTGCGCCGGCGGCAGGTCGCCTGCGCGGATATTCAACTGTATGGACGGCAGCATCAATGCGGGCAACGACAGCGTGCGGTCGCGCCGGGTGCGCATCGCATGGAAACTGTCTGCATCGATTCCCGCGCGCACATGGATGTTGTCGGCGCGTTGTTGCGCCACCGTACAGGCCCAGGCCGGGCCACGCCCTGCGGGAGGATAGTCGTGACACAGGTACAGCATCGTAGCCGCGGGCAGCGCAAGCAGGCGCTGTATGGACTGGTAAAGCTGGCGCGCATCGCCACCGGGGAAATCACAACGCGAAGTGCCCACATCCGGCATGAAGAGGGTGTCGCCGACAAAAGCAGCCGCATCCTCCACCAGGTAAGCCATGTCGGCCGGCGTATGTCCAGGGACATGCAGGGCCCGGACCTTCAGGCGGCCTATGTGAAAAATCTCGTCATCAACCAGCAGCCGGTCAAAGCCACGGTCTTCCTGGCGGTTCAGCGCTGCGATATTGAAGGTATGGTCGAATGCCGCGCGCACATCGCGAATGCCTGCGCCGATGCAAATCGCACCGCCCAGATGATGGCGCAAATAATGCGCCGCCGAGATGTGATCGGCGTGGACATGGGTTTCCAGCAACCATTGCACCTGCAAGTCGTTTCCCCGCACGAAGGCCACGATGCTGTCTGCTGATGCGGTACTGATACGGCCACTGCCGGCATCGTAGTCCAGCACTGAATCCACAATGGCACAGGCGCCACCCCGGCCTTCGTGGATGACATGGCTGATCGTGCATGTCGCCGGGTCAAAGAAGGATGCAACGCAAGGTGTCATGGCTGCTGGCTCCGGGATGTGCGACGCGGGCGGTGAATCAATACTGCTTGTAAGGCAGGAATTTGCCCGACAACACCACGTTCACGCGATCCCCCTTGGGATCGGGCTGGCGCACGATATCCATGCTGAAGTCGATCGCGCTCATGATGCCGTCGCCGAACTCTTCATGGATCAGCTCCTTGATGGTGGTGCCATAGACGCTGACGATTTCATACCAGCGGTAGATCAGCGGATCCGTCGGCACCGGCGTCGGCAACGAGCCCTTGTACGGCACCACTTGCAGCCACTTGCGCTCTTCCTCGGTCAGGCCAAAGATCTCGCCGATGGTGGCGGCCTGGGTCGCGTCCAGCGTCATTTGGCCGAGACAGGCGGCTGTCGTCCATTCCTTGGACAGGCCAACTTTCCTGGCAACGTCGTCCCATTTAATGCCTTTGGAGACTTTCGTGCTGATGATTTTTTCAGTAACTTCCATGCGGTTCATATGAACTCCTGCTTTGAGGTGAGATTAAAAAATAAAAACAAACTAGGACTCAGTGCACTTTGGCGCGTGACACCAGAAAATCCACGATATGGTTGCGCAACTCGTAATAACCCTCCAGATGGTGCAGCGTGGCACGCGTGCGCTGGCGCGGCAGCGGATTGACCACCACTTCGGTAATACCGCCAGGCTTGTAGCCACTTGCCGTTTCCGCACCGTTGGTCATGAGCAGGATGCGATCGGACAGCAGGATGGCTTCATCGACGTCGTGGGTGATCATGAACACGGTTTGCTGCGTCTCGCGCACGATGCCCATCAATTCGTCCTGGATGGTGCCCCGCGTGAGCGCATCCAGCGCGCCGAAAGGCTCATCGAGCAGCAGCATCTTGGGCTGGATGGAGAAGGCCCGGGCGATGCCGACACGCTGCTTCATGCCGCCGGAAAGCTGGCTGGGCTTCTTGTCGATCGCATGCGACAGGCCCACCAGAGCGACAAATTTCTCTACATGCAGCGTGATTTCGCCTGCAGACCAATCGGGCCAGCGCGACTTGACGGCAAAGGCGATGTTTTGCCGCACCGTCAACCAGGGCATCAGGGCATGGCTCTGGAAAACCACGCCGCGGTCGAGGCTGGGACCGAGCACTTCGCGGCCATCCATGAAGACATTGCCGGCGCTGGCCGTATCCAGCCCGGCCAGTACATTGAGGATGGTGGTCTTGCCGCAACCGGAATGACCGATGATGCAGACGAACTCGCCGCGGTCGAGGGAGAAGGAAACGTCGGCAAACACCGGCCTGGCTGCAGCGTAGGCTTTGCCAAGCTTTTCGACCTTGAGCAAACCGTCCGCCGGTTTGGCAATGCCTGGCACGGCATCCTGGACGGCCATGGCTGCAGGGGCAGCAGGGGCCGCGTTTTCACTGCGCAGGGAAGCATCAATCCACATAGGTCACCATCTTTTGTAATTGGCCAAGAACCATATCCAGCAACATGCCAACCACGCCGATGACCAGCACGGCGAAAATCACGTTGGTGAGCGACAGGTTGTTCCACTCGTTCCAGACGAAATAGCCGATGCCGGTGCCGCCGACGAGCATCTCGGCGGCCACGATCACCAGCCAGGCAATGCCCATGCTGATGCGCATGCCGGTCAGGATGGTGGGTGCTGCCGCCGGCAGGATCACTTGCCAGGCCTTGCGTAGCGGGCTCACTTCCAGCGTGGCCGCGACATTGAGCCAGTCTTTCTTGACCGCAGAGACGCCGAAGGCGGTATTCACCAGCATCGGCCAGACCGAGCAGATAAAGATCACGAAGATGCCGCTGACCGAAGAGTCCTTGATGGTGTACAGGGCCAACGGCATCCAGGCCAGCGGGCTGATCGGTTTCAGCACCTGGATGAAGGGATCGAGCGCGCGCCGCAGCAGCGGCGACATGCCGACCACGAAGCCCAGCGGAATCGCCACCAGGCAGGCCAGGCCGAACCCCAGCGCGACGCGCAGCAGGGAGTAGCCGAGCTGGATGGCGACCCCCTTGTCGTTGGGACCATTGTCATAGAACGGATTCTGCAAGTGATGCCATACCGTCTTCCCCATCTGGCCGAGGGTGGGAAACCCGGTTGCCTTTTCCGCGCCGGGATCTTTCCCCATCATCCTGGCGTACTCGATCTGCTCGGCTGTCATCCCTGCCGTGGCCCCGGCCTTGCCCGGCGCGGAGGTGGCGGCGTACCAGCCCCCCAGGAACACCAGCAGGATGACGACAGAGACGATCGCTGCCCGAAAATTGAGCGTTCTGGACTCATTCATATCAGACCACCTTGTTGATCGGGAAGCTCTTCACGTACTCGGCGGCCCTGGATGCGTCGAACTCCTTGCCCATGATCCTGAATTTCGGACTGGCACCTTCCGGCACCTTCTGGCCCAGAGCCTTCATGTGCTTTTTGGCATCGGTGAACAGGAACACCTTTTCGGCGATCTGCTTGTAATTCACTTCGCCCTTGATGTAACCCCAGCGCTTCATCTGGGTCAGCATCCAGACGGCCATGCTGTCCCAGGGCATGGGATCGAAATCGGCGCGGTCAGGCACGGTCTTCACATTGCCCAAGCCATCGGCGAACTTGCCGGTGAGGACCTGCCTGATGACCGCTTCCGGCTGGTTCAGGTACTGCGCGGGGGCGATCACCTTGGCGATCAATTCACGGTTTTTCGGATCGCGCGCCATCGCGGCGGAGGTCAACACCGCACGGTACAACGCCGCAAAGGTGTTCGGATTTTTCTGGATGAACTCGGCGCTGGTGCCGAAGGCGCAGCAAGGATGGCCGTTCCAGATTTCCTTGGTCAGCAAGTGAATGAAGCCGACTTCCTCGTACACTGCGCGCTGGTTGAAGGGGTCAGGCCCCAGAAAACCGTCGATGTTGCCCGCCCGCAGATTGGCCACCATTTCAGCCGGTGGCACCACGCGCAGTTGCACATCGGTGTCGGGATTCAGGCCGGCTTCGGCAAGGTAGTAGCGCAGCAGGAAGTTGTGCATGCTGAACTCGAAGGGAATCGCAAACTTGAAGCCCTTCCAGTTTTTCGGATCGCGGTTTTCCTTGTGCTTGAGCGCCAGCGTGATGGCCTGACCGTTGACGTTCTGGATGGTGGCAACGTTCATCGCCGTGGCGTTGGAACCCAGGCCCATGGACATCGCCAGTGGCATGGGGCTCAGGAAATGCGAGGCATCGTATTCCCTGTTGATCATCTTGTCGCGCACCAGTGCCCAGCCCGCGGTCTTGTTGAGCTCCACATTCAAGCCCTGCTTTTTATAAAAGCCCAGCGGGTGCGCCATGATCAGGGGCGTGGCGCAAGTGATGGGGATGAATCCCAGCTTCAGATCGGTTTTTTCGAGAGGTCCCTTTTCCTGGGCCATGGCCTGCAGGCTGGCGATCGGCAGCACGCTGGCAATCGCCGCCATGGCGGTACGCTGGCCCACGGCCCGGAGGAAATCGCGGCGGGTGGATTCGACCGGGAACAGCGCCCGCACTGCGGCCGCTTCCATGAAGTCGCGCGACAGCACTTCGGCATCGCTGGCACGCGCGGCCATGGCGGCTGCGGCGGCAGCGTCATGTTCCGCACTATTCGCATGTTGACCGCAACTGCAAGAACCCAGATGGGAGCCTGGCGAATACGGGCGATAGATATTGTCGTCCTGGTTCATGATGACGCTTCCTCGTTGAAAAGTGGATCGGAAATCGGTGCTCGGTTCATCGGCGAATCAATGCAAGGTCAATGGCATGGAGGTGGTCTTGACACGCACCACCGCTGGCAGCGTTTCATAGGGCACCGGATCGCAGCCGCAGATGTGCGCGGCAATCGTTTTTGCCTGCCGTGCAATCGGCTCGATGTAACGGCTGGCCTGGCCATCGATGGTGATGCAGTCGCCGAGAGCGTGGACGCATGCATCACTGGTTCGCAATGCCTGGCGCTCGACGGCAATGCCGTTCTGCCAGGCCAGGCCGGCGCTTCGTGCCAGCCGGTCCGGTGTCTGCAGGCCCGAAGCCGCAATGACCTGGTCGGCGAGGATGCTGCGGCCACATTCGGTTGTTACACGGTATTGCTTGCCCTCGCGCGCCACCTGGCTTATCTTGACGCCGCCCACGAACTCTAGGGGCAGGTCTTTCCAGGCTTGCAGCACTTGCGCGCCTGCCATTTCATCGTGCCAGCGGGACAGCGGTTCGTTTTGCACATCCAGCAGCGTGACACGATGGCCGCCGAGGGCCAGGTCATTGGCCAGCTCGCTGCCGATCAGGCCGGCGCCGACGATCACCACCTCTTTACGCGTGTTACCCAGCGCCTCGCGCAATTTCAGGTAGGCGCTCAAGTGGTTGATGCGCCAGCACAGCGAAGCCGGCAATGCCGGTGGCAGTGCGGCCTGGGCGCCATGGGCCAGCACCAGGTGGTCGTAGCGAATGCTGCCGCGCGTGGTGCGCAGTTGTCGAGTGTCCTGGCAAATCCGGATGGCGTGGGTTTGCGCGAGCAGGCGCACATTCAGCCGGCGCGCCGCCTCGACACCACTTTCCTTGACCAGTTTTTCCGGCGTGATCTGGCGCACCATCGCAACTGAAAGTAGGGGCTTGTCGTAAATATCGCCGGCACAGGACGTGATGATCGTGATCGGGATTTCCGCGTCGTGCTCGCGCAGCACCTGCGCGAGGTGCCAGCCTGCGCGGCCGGCGCCGACGATCACAACGCCAGGCTCTTTTCGGCTGCTGCCTGCAGGAGCGCGGGCGCTGACCTGGGCTCGCAGCGCATCCATGTTGGGCGGGCTGTAAGGCGAAAAGTCTGCCTTGGTGACGCCGCACAGTGGACAGGCCCAGTCGTCCGGGATGTCGGCAAACAGCGTCCCCGGCGGCAAACCGCCATCCGGGTCGCCCTCGGCTTCGTCATAGATGTAGCCGCAAGCGTGACAGATATACTGCTGGTATGACGGCAACGCCGTGACAGTTGCGGCAGGATTTGTATGCGCACTCATGCCGGCATCTCCTCCGCGCTCAAGCGGGCGATTTCTTTGCGCAAGTGCTTGATGGCAGGCGTGACAATTGCCACAAAGTGCGATTCCCGCACGCGCCGCTGCACGTCCGAACTCAGCAAATAGCCGCGTGCGCCTTGGTGCATCAATGCCGATTGTGCGGCACGCAGGCACAGTTCCGCGCCATGCGCACGGGCGTCGAGCACATCGATGAAAAACTCGGTCGAACTGTCAAACGGCGTTTCAGCCAGCTTCATGACGCGTCCGCTCAAGGCATCGAGTTCGGCCTGCAAGGTATCCGGACGGTCTTCAAGGAACTGGTTCACATGCCCCAGCTGTCCCTCCACCGCCCACATGGAATCAATTGCGCCCTGGGTCACGCCAACCGCCATGCCGCATTGGAGCATCACGAAGGCGGCGCGGATGCGGGCGATGTAGGGCCTGGCTGGATCCGCAATGATCCGTTCGGCGCCGACGAAGTGATCGGTCAGCCGCAAGGTGTAGGTGCCGGTGCCTTCCATGCCGGAGAAACTGGGGCATTCCCGCATTTCCACGCCCGGGGCGTCGCAGCGCAGCAGGAACATCACCTCCCTGGCCGCCGCCGCGCCGTTTTCGCTCACGCTGGCAATCGCGCCGCAGTACTGGTCGGTGGCAAGGTTGCTGACCCAGGGCAGCGTGCCGTTGACGAGGTAGCCGCCATCCACCAGCTCCGCCTTGAGCAGCATCCCTTCGATTTGCGCATAGCTTTTCATCGGGTTAGACAGGGCCGTGCCTCCCAAGCCCTTGCCGCCGATGTGCTGGTCCAGCACCTCCGTGCACAATGCCGGATTGTCAGATTGCTGGAAATACAAACCGCACACAGCCTGACACCACATCATGAACCCGGTGGCGCCACATACCCGCGACACTTCCGCCATCGCCTGTATGGCCAGGCCGTAATCACCCTTGCCTGCACTGCTGTCAAGATGCGCGCTCATGGCGCCGATGCCCGCGAGTTCCCGCAGTATGTCTTGCGGATACAGGCCGCGGTCAATGTCAATGACTTGCCGGGTCAGCGGCCCCTGGGCAACTGCGCGCACTGCGGCGAGCAGATCGTCGGCGGCGCGCGCTGGCTGCACCTGGAGTTCGCGGGGTAAGTCGGCGTGGTTCATGTTGAAATCCTGGTTATGCGTGTGGGCGCGGAGGCGATCAGTCGGCCATGCTGATCGTGAATGGAATCGGGTTGCGCATGGTATTGGCCACTGGCGAGTAGTAGTTCGCATGCCGCACGATCTCTTCGAGCACTTCACGCGGCGCATCGCCTTCCACCACAACCTTCACGCGGATATCCTGGAAGCCCATTTCTGCCGGCGCCTTCTGCAAGGCGCCATCCGCACCCCATGCCGCAGGATTGCCAATGTCACCTTCCATGAAAACTTCCAGCCTGGTCAACTTGACCTGCTTCCAGGTCGCCACGGCAGTAATGCCCACCGCGAGGCAGCCGCCGAGGCCCGACAGCACGATCTCTCCTGGCGCCGGCGCGGTGTCCTGGCCAAACAGGTGCAGCGGCTCATCGACGACGACCGGCGCATGATTGCCGACATAGCTCAGGGAGCGGTATTGCCCCTCCATCACGGTATGCACCTTGTTGGTGCCGCGACTGGCCGGGTTGTTGCGCCCCTTCTCGGCAAAGGCCATCAGGCCGTCGCGATCAATCGGCCGCAGGCAAGTCTTGACGGTGGTGATCGGTGCAACAGGCTCGAGTACATTGGCAGCATTAGTGGGCATGAAAACTCCTGGGATTTGTGAATGAAAAAATTCAAAATGTTCGACAATCCTGATTTAGCAAAGGGCGTGCCAAGCTGATCGCGGCCATGCATCTCGCGCATATCTCTCTGATTTATAAGTTTTATTTTTAAAGAAAGACGGTCCTGGCAGGATCTCCATGAATTTTCATATCGGAGACCTCCGCACCAATTGGGAACACATTGTCAACAATGTGTATACATGCATCAGCCTGCGGGACGCGAAGCGATGACATTGATGCGCGCGTCCAGCTGAAGTCCGACAGGAATTAACCCATCGCCGTTTTTTCGGGAAGGCGCGTGGACTTGAAGAAGCGGTTTGAGGGAGGGCCGGTCAACGGCTTTGTTGTACAGGCAAAAGCAACGGGCGCCGCAGCGCCCGTATCTTATCCAGCCATGTCTATCACACGCCAAGGCCCAAGCCTTGGCGCGGCAATCAGAAGGTGTGTTTCACGCCCAGGGCGAAAGTCGAGGCGGTTTCGCCCGCCACCGGCGCCGTGCCGGTCAGCGAAGTACCGGCGAACAAGGGCACATACTGGCCACGCGCATCATTATCCAGGCGGCTATAGTACACGCCGATGTTGGTGCGTTTGGACAGCGCATAGTCATAGCCCAGCACCCACAACTTAGCGCCGGTATCCTTGCCGGTGTTGCCAACGGCGCCGGTCGGTGTACGCATGTTGACAGCCCCCACAGACAAGTCACCCGCCTTGGCGAAACTGGCCAGGATGGTGCTGTTGCCGAAAACGTAGCTAACCGGAATCGCCCATGCGTTACGCGAGGACTTGCCTGCGCCGACATCTGTGCGGTCCGCACGATCCAGCATCAGGCCAAGCTTGAATCCGCCAAATTTGTAATGTCCGAAAAACCGCAATTGCTTGTCGTCGAGGCCAGCCGCCGCACGACCTTCTGCAGTGAAGTCGCGATATGCCAGACCGAGGGACAACGGGCCATTGTTGTAGCCGCCTTGTAGGTAATATTCGCGGCCATCGCTGTAGGTGGGGGAACCGTTGATGACGCCTTCGGCGCCGGCGCTGGCGGTAGAGACGCCAACCACGCCGTTAAAGCCATTGATCACGGGCGAGCGATAGGTGATCGAGTTGAGGCGGCGCGTAATGTCGGTATAGCCACCTGCCTGGCTGAGGATCGTGCTGGTCGCAGTCATGCTGGTCGGCATGGCAACGATATTGCCCGACGCAGACACGAATTCGGTCGACAGGCCTTGCACAGCCATCCAGAAATGCTTGCCAACGGTCACTTGACCGAAGCCGCCTTTGAGACCGACGTAAGTGTCGCCATCCGCCAGGCCGGCGCCGGTTGCGCCGCCGGTCGATTGGCGCTGGTCGGTGTTGAAACGATTTTCGACATAGAACAGCGCAGACAGGCCACCACCCAGATCTTCGGTGCCGGTCAGCCAGAAACGCGAAGTGTAGTCGTCATCAACGCGCAGTTCGTTTTTGGCGATACGCGTGGTGTTGCTGATTTTGTAGCTCTTGACGTTGGCCTGGATCAGACCGCCAATCGAAACACTGGTTTGTGCTTGTACACCGGTAGCGAATGCGCCCAGAACTGCGAGCGCGAGTAGCGATTTTTTCATTTGCAACGTCTCCTGTTGTGAAAAGTTAAATTTTTATTTTATGCAACCTGTTCGAAGCGGTGCCGTCTACGCAAACATCGGCAGCATCGACTTACAACATTAATACATTGTTTATGCAGGCTATTTATATCAATGTATTTACATATTCTAGGTGGGCAATAGATGTGCAGTCAAGCTGAAAATCCACGAGGAAAACATGAAATTACCTTTGAATTTAAAGATTTTTTCGACTATCTTGGCCAATCCAGCTTCCACTTAAATACACATATATTAGTAAATATATTGCAATAATTGATGATGGAAGATCCAATCCATGAGCTGTCCCGGGTTTTGAGAAGGCAATAACCTCTGAGTGGCAATTTAAAAACTCACCGGGAATTCACTCGATGCGAATGCGCACCGAAGTGGCGCGCCGTAGAAGGTTATTGGCAACCTGGCCGATCTTGTCTATTTCCGCATTCATTCAATCCGGTCAAATTTTCAACACCGAACGTCAGTATTCATCTGAAAAAAGCCTGCAAGAGCAGCATCGCGGCGCAATCCCGGCATCGCTGATGCCGTCGCATTTCGCATTCGTTGTTTGCAACAGCACGGCACAAATGACTGGCCAATATGCCAGTCGTGATTTCGACCCAAGTGAATCTTGTTATGGCACTATTTTGTGCCATAAGTGTTGCCTAAGCTATCGCATCGAATAGATCCCAACATTTTGAAAAATATTGCCAGCCAATTAAAACCACAAAAATCCGGAGACATTCACCATGGAACAAATCACTCAAAATTTCTCACCCTTTTCGTCATTCCTGAAAAAAGGCTTGTTTGCTGCGGGCGTGTCATTCCTGGCGCTCAGCGCATCCTCCGCTTTCGCGGGCACCGAGGTCACCAACTTCGGCACCAATCCCGGCGCCCTGAAGATGTACAAGCATGCGCCGTCCGCCATGCCGGCGAACGCGCCCCTCGTGGTTGCCCTGCACGGCTGCACGCAAACCGCTGCCGCTTACGAGGCGTCCGGCTGGACCGCACTGGCCAATGACAACAAATTCTATGTGCTATACCCGGAACAGCAAAGCGCCAACAACCAGAACAAATGCTTCAACTGGTTTGAGCCGGGCGACATCGCCCGCGGCCAGGGCGAGGCGCTGTCGATCAAACAAATGGTCGACAAAATGGCAGCCGACTATTCGATCGATCCCAGCAGAATTTTCATTACCGGCCTGTCCGCCGGCGCCTACATGGTCAACGTCATGGCCGCAGCCTATCCTGACGTCTTCGCCGGCGCCGCCCCGATTGCCGGCGGCCCCTACAAGTGCGCCACCTCCATGACGGCGGCCTTCAGCTGCATGAGCCCGGGCGTCGACAAGACCCCGGCGGCCTGGGGCGACCTGGCCCGTAGCGGCTATACCGGCTACACCGGCCGCAAGCCGCGCGTCTCGATCTGGCAAGGCACTTCGGATACCACGGTCAAGCCCATGAACATGGATGAGACCATGCAGCAGTGGACCAATTTCCACGGCATCGACCAGACCGCAGCAGTCAGCGACAGCGTGCTGGGCTATCCGCACAAGGTCTATAAAGATGCCAGCGGCAATGCACTGGTGGAGACTTATTCCATCACCAACATGGCGCATGGCACCCCGGTCGATCCCGGCACCGGCGCTGGCCAATGCGGCACGGCCGGCGCTTACATCCTGGATGTGAATATCTGCTCGAGCTACTATATCGGCAAGTTCTTCGGCATCATCGGCGATACCGGCACGACGACCACGACGTCAAGCACGAGCTCGACATCCAGCACCAGCACATCGAGCACAAACACATCAAGTTCCAGCTCGACCACCACGACCACAACCACCACCACCGTTGCCGGTGCTTGCTTCAACTCCAGCAACTATGCTCACGTGACTGCTGGCCGCGCATATAACAGCGCCGGCTACGCCAAGGCAAACGGTTCGAACCAGAACCTGGGCTTGAACAACACGTTCTACACCGCCAAGCTACGCCAAACTGCCACGAATTACTACGTTATCGACAGCACCTGCCCTTAATTAACAGACAGTAACTCACAGCCGGGCCGGATTCCGGCTCAAGCAAAAAAAGCGGACCGAAAGGTCCGCTTTTTTATTGATTAGCCGGTGCCCGTCAGGCCGGTCGCGACGATCAGACAAGCCAGTTAAGAATGTTTAACAAATATGCACAAGAAAGGCATTTGGTTTCCTTGTGGAATTATTTATTATGGCTGGGAAAGCAAAATTTTCATCGGCGATCCGATTCCCTTGGGAAAAGTTGTTAATACGTACATTTTATGTCACAAATTAATTTCCCAACGCCAACAAAACCATTGTTTTCAAAAATCTTATATAGAATGAGCGGCTATCGGTTGCAACTTGAAATCCGCCGCCAAACTGCCCGTTCAAGGCTGGAGCCTATACCGATCGACCACAAATGTTTGCCGCCGAAATGTGCGCGCCGCCTTGCATGGCGCGAACCGGTGCAGTATTTACCGGCACATCGAGAGCGCCAATGGCACAAACAGCGAGCATGGAAAACCTTTTAAAACATCTGGTAGAAATCACGGGACACCGTGATCACAACCTGCTGGATATTTCCGTCATTTCCGCACTGAGCGACCTGGTGGGCGCAAGCCAGGCCCGCGTGCTCGAAATTTTCCGTGTGCGTGAAGAACTCTTCGTGCGGTCGCGCGTGTGGCTCAGGGAGGGCAAGGCGGTCTCGGTGGAAGAACATACCGAAGGCGACCAGCCTGGCGAACCGATTGCCGATTTCCCCGCCCTCGTGACCTGCATGGAACAGCATCGCGACAGCATCGACGAAACCACGGCCAATGGTCTGCATGCGCTGTGGATACCGATATGGCTGAACGACAAGGTCAGCACCTGCCTGCACATCGTCAACGACAAGCAGTATACGGACGCCATGAAAGAAGTCATGGGCGGCATCCTGAACGTCTACCGCAACTTCCAGAGTCTGCTCGACTACAGCGAACGCGATTCCCTGACTGGCCTCCTGAACCGCAAGACCTTCGATGAAAAATTCTCGAAGATGACGGCCTATATCACGCCGTCGGACAATCCCGGCCTGGAGACCGATGAACGGCGCAGCAGCGACGAGGTCCGGGAACACTGGATTGCAATGGTCGACATTGACCATTTCAAGCGGATCAACGACTCTTTCGGCCACCTGTACGGCGACGAAGTGCTGATCCTGATCGCCAACCTGCTGCGCACCTCGTTCCGCGCGCAGGATCGCATTTTCCGTTTCGGCGGTGAAGAATTCATGATCTTGCTGCGTTCGGCAACGCTGGAAGATGCCCGCAGGATTTTAGAACGTTTCCGCGCCAACGTCGAAGAATACAATTTTCCGCAAGTGGGCCGGGTCACGGTCAGCCTCGGCTTCGTCAAGATCACGGCGCAAACGCCGGTGGTACTCCTGGGCCATGCCGACCAGGCTCTCTATTACGCCAAGAGCCATGGCAGGAACCAGGTTTGTCATTACGACGGACTGATCTCCGACGGCTTGCTGCATTCCGGTGTCTCCAACGATAACGTTGAATTCTTTTAATCCGCTACCGGCCGGGGAAGTTACACGTCAAGACAAACCGACAATGGCGAACATCACGCAAATGCATGGGATAAAATACGACTTTCCATGCGGAAATCCAATTAATTCGACGATTAAAAAACCGCAAACGATGTTCGTGCAGTAGCATCACAATAGTCTTGTTTCCGCCCTCATCCTTTGTTGTTTTCACGGCCTTGGCTGCGCTGTTTTCGCCGTACTTTATCTACATCAGGAGTTAACATGAGCGGCAAGCCCTTTTACCGATCCCTCTATTTACAGGTTCTGACCGCCATCGTCATCGGCGTCCTGCTTGGCCATTTTTATCCCGATACCGGCGCCGCCATGAAACCGCTGGGCGATGGCTTCATCAAGCTGATCAAGATGATCATCGCGCCCATCATCTTCTGTACGGTGGTGATCGGCATCGCCGGCATGGAAGACATGAAAAAGGTCGGCAAGACCGGCGGCCTGGCCCTGCTGTATTTCGAAGTGGTCAGCACCCTTTCCCTCGTCATCGGCCTGATCATCGTCAACCTGGTGCAACCAGGCGCCGGCATGCATATCGATCCGGCTTCGCTCGACACCAAGGGCCTGGCAGCCTATACCGGCCCTGGCAAGATGGAAAGCACCACCGATTTTTTCCTGAACATCATCCCTTCCAGCGTGGTCGACGCTTTCGCCAAGGGTAATATCCTGCAGGTGCTGCTGTTTTCCATCCTGTTCGGCTTCGCCCTGCACCATTTCGGCGGACGCAACAACCCGGTGTTCCACTTCATCGAAAAAGTCGGGGCAGTCCTGTTCGGCATCGTCGGCATCATCATGAAGCTGGCCCCGATCGGCGCCTTCGGCGCCATGGCTTTCACCATCGGCAAGTACGGCGTCGGCTCCCTGCTCTCGCTGGGCATGCTGATGGCCACCTTTTATGCAACTTGCCTGATATTTATCTTTGTGGTCTTGGGCGGTATTGCGCGCGCGCACGGCTTTTCCGTCTGGAAGCTGATCAAGTACATCAAGGAAGAATTGTTCATCGTGCTCGGCACCTCCTCGTCGGAATCGGTGCTGCCGCGCATCATGGCCAAGATGGAAAACCTCGGTGCGAAAAAATCCGTGGTCGGCCTGGTCGTGCCGACCGGCTATTCCTTCAACCTCGATGGCACCTCGATCTACCTGACGCTGGCGGCAATGTTCGTCGCCCAGGCCACCGATACGCCCATGACCCTGATGCAGCAAGTGACCCTGCTGCTAGTCTTGCTGGTCACATCCAAGGGTGCCGCCGGCGTCACCGGCAGTGGCTTCATCGTGCTGGCCGCCACCCTGTCGGCAGTCGGCGGCGTGCCGGTGGCGGGACTGGCGCTGATCCTCGGCATCGACCGCTTCATGTCGGAAGCGCGCGCGCTGACCAACCTGATCGGCAATAGCGTGGCGACCCTGGTCGTGGCAAAGTGGACCGGCGACCTCGACAGCGAACGCATGCGCGCCCATCTCGAGAATGAGAGCACCGAAGAGGCCGACGATCCCGAAGAAATCGTCGGGGAAGCACTGGAAAAAGCGGATACCTGAAGGCAGCATCCTGGCAAGATGCATTATTGCCGCATAAAAATCCCAGGGTAGATGATGCGATAATGGGCGCATGAATTCCGGCATCATCTACGCCGCAGCAGCGTATTCCCTCTGGGGTCTGTTCCCCCTGTATTTCAAGGCAGTGCAGCAAGTGCCCCCGCTGGAGGTACTGACGCATCGCGCCATCTGGTCGCTGGCTTTCCTGATCATCGTGCTGGTGGCGCGCCGCCACTGGGCCTGGCTGGGCCGGGCCATGCGCTCCCCCAAAGTGCTGGGCTGCTTTGCCGCCAGCGCGCTGCTGCTGTCGCTGAACTGGTTCGTCTATATCTGGGCCGCCAACCACGGGCGCGTGGTCGATGCCAGCCTCGGCTATTTCATGACGCCGCTGGTGAATGTCTTGCTCGGTTTTATACTGCTGGGCGAGCGGCTGCGGCCGGTCCAGTGGGCGGCAACCGGCCTGGCGGCAGCCGGCGTGGCCTGGCTGACCTGGCAAAGCGGCACCCTGCCATGGATCGCGCTGCTGCTGGCCGGCACATTCGGCATCTATGGCTTGCTGCGCAAGACTGCCCCGCTGGGTGCTCTGGAAGGGCTGACGCTGGAAACCCTGTTGATGTTTCCCGTCGCTTGCGGCTACCTGGCATGGCAAGGCGCCGCCGGCAGCAATGCCTTTTCCGCAGCACCGCTGTCGACCCAGCTGCTGCTGGCGGCAGCCGGCCCGATCACCGCCATCCCGCTACTGATGTTCGCCACCGGTGCGCGCCGCATTTCCCTGTCAGTCCTGGGCCTGTTGCAATACATCGCACCGACCCTGCAATTCTTGCTGGGCGTGGTGC
>Ga0255338_1001656_pt1 | contig 39597 bp, 22 predicted proteins | sample MeOH1_35cm_T4_19_FD_203715 | JGI IMG/M metagenome (GOLD analysis project Ga0255338, IMG submission 203715) | Sandy soil microbial communities from University of British Columbia, Vancouver, Canada - MeOH1_35cm_T4_195 | ecosystem: Engineered > Artificial ecosystem > Sand microcosm > Unclassified ... | reverse complement strand
AACATCTTCGCCCGGAAGCGCCGGCCGTCGGTCATGGCGATCTCGGTGATGCGCGGGCCGTCCTTCGCCACGCCCTGCCGGCGGTCGAGGGTGGCGCCGAGGAGCACGTCCACATTCGCTTCCTTCAGCATCGTCGCGAGGATCCGGGAGGCGACTTTGGGCTCGAAGAACCATTGCAGTTGCAACGCTTCCGTCGCGATGAGCGGGTGGCGGGGCAGGTAGGCGGCGCGCGTCTCAAATTTCCATGCGGCCGGGTCTTGATAGTAGTCGAAGATACGACGGTAGAACTCGCGCGCGATGCCGCCGACCGTGTAGCGGTGTCCGGCGTCGGTGGCGCCGAGTCCACCCGTGGTCAGGCCGCCGAGGTGCTGGCCGGGCTCGAGCAGCACGACGGTTTTGCCCATGCGCGCCGTCTGAATTGCAGCCATCGCTCCGCCGGCGGTGCCGCCGTAGACGAGCACGTCGGTTTTCGCGGGCGCGGCGCCGAGGACGGGAAGCGCGCTGACGAGGCTAAGGAAGAGCAGGGCACGAAGTTTCATTCGTGTAGATTGGGTGATCGGCGGGCAGCTGGATTATTGGCTCAGAGCGCGGGGTCGTCGGTCCGGCGCGAGATGGCACCGATGGCGGCATCGGGATGGAATGTGCGTCGGGGAGATGAAGGTGAGGCTGGCCATGATCAAGGCGGCGCGTTCAGGGCTTCAGATCGAGTCCAAGGGCGCGGAGAATGACGGGGGTGACGACGGCGGCGTAGCCCGCGGCATTGGGATGAACGCCGTCGGGCACCAGGCGCTTGAAGCCGGCTTCGCCTTCGGCCGTGAGGAGGGCGTTCCATGCAATGGAATGGTCGATCAGCAGCAGCCCGCGTTTTTTTGCGGCCTCTCGGTAGATCTGCTGGTAGGCGTCCTGATCGCGCCGGTGGCTCCGGTCGCCCTCGGGCTTGCCCACCACCGGGTTCATCACCTGCAAGATGACCTCACACTGCGGCAGCTCGGCGGCGATGCGGTCGAGGATGAAGTCAACGTTCTCGCGGACCTGATCGAGGGAGAGGTTGAAGCGGGTGACGGCATCGTTGATGGCGAATTCAATGAAGACGGCATCCGGGCGGTGCGCGATGACGTTGGCGTCCACGTTGGCGCGGCCCCATTCCGAGTTCTGGCCGCCGCGGGCGCCGTTGGTCAGCGTGAGCAGCCCGGGATAACGGGTGTCCAGAACCTGCTGCAACTGTCCGACCCAGGCACCGCCCTTGCTGAGGCTGGTGCCGAAGACGACGATGTGCCGGGGCTGGCCGGCCTCGAGGGCCGCGATGAAGCGGGCGGGAGCGGCGGCGGCGGCGACGCAGAGGCAGGCGAAGAGGAGCCCGTGCGACAGGCTCAGGGCAAGGAGGCGTTTCATGTGAGTTGTTGGGGCCGGTGGGCAGGGTAGTGGGTAGTCTTCATGTAGGTCGGACTTTAGGTCCGACATCGGCTGAGGCGTGTGGGACCTAAAGTCCGACCTACACAAGACATGCGGGACCGATTGAAATCTAAACTGCCACTATCAGGCAGGCGTCCGTGATCGGCGGCGACCTGACGCATGAGTATGTCAGCGAATTCCCCACAGCCGAGGCTCAAAGAACCTCGGCGTTGTGGGAAATAGGGGAATTTTCAAAAGTTGAAGTTGTAGGTGAACCGGCTTTCAAAGCCGTAGTTCAGCCGGCCGGTGTTGGTGTAATATTTCTCGTCGGTGATGTTGCTGAGGTTGAGGGCCAGTTTGTGGGAGGTCTTGCCCCATTTCCACTTGTAGTTGATGAAGCAGTCGGCGAGGACGAGCCCGGGACGCGAGAGGGAATTGATGGTGGCGGTTTCGTAGTTGGCCAGATACTCGGTCTGGGCGCGCACCCCGAGGCCGGTGGTGATATGCCATTCGGGAATCTCGTAGCGGGCAGTGAGGGATCCGTTCCATTGGGCGACGTATTGGAGCGGCTGACCGAGGGCAAAGGCGTCGTCGGCCTCGTCGGTGGTGGAGTCGGTATAGCCGATGGCACCTTGGAGCGTGAGGTTGGGCAGGGGCCTTATGAAACAGTTGGCGTCAACACCTTGGGCGGAATTCTTGCTGTTGACGCTATAGCGAGGGATACCCTGCCCGGCAGCGACGAAGTCAGGATTGTTGCTGCGAACATTATCAAGTTCGATGACATAAAATGAAATGGTGTATCCGGCCTTGCCATTGTTGATGTTACCCTTGAAGCCGGCCTCGTAACCGAAGCTATCCTCGGGGGGGACGAGTTCATCAATGCCATCGTCAACGGTGCTGGTGGGTTCGAAGCCCGTGCTGATGCTGGCATAGACGAGAAGGTTTTCGCCGAGGATCTTGTAATTCGCGCCAAGGGAGTAGGTGAGGGCGGTGTCGGAAAGGGTGCCGGAGGCCCGGCTCATTCTGCTGTTATCGTAGGTGTCGTCATAGTAATCGAGGCGTCCGCTGGCCATGCCGGCGAGCTTATCATCGAGCATGGAGGCACGGTAGCTGAGCAGGGCGCCAGCCGTGGACTTTTTCCAGGTGTAGTCGGCGTTCTTGGTGCTGATGTTGTCGAAGTTGTATTCGCCGTAACCACCGGTATTGATCGGCTCGTCGGTCCATTGTCCGTCCACGCGCCCGAGGGTGAGGCGCCGGCCGACGAAGGTGGTCGCCAGCTGGTCGGGGCCGGTGCCGCCCGTGGTGTAGGCGCCCAGGAGCTGGAGGTCGTCACGACTGAAGACGGCGGTGTCGACGGCGGCGAGAATACGATGGGTTACGCGGTCGGTTTTGAACTGGGCGAGAAGGTCCATTTGCCCGGCGTAATTTCGCTCGTCCTGGTGCTGGCGGAAAGGCCTGCGGTCATTGGTGCCGACATAGATGCCGGAGGTCGCGTAGCGGTATTGGTCGCCGCCGGACCAGCGATCCTTGTCGGTCACCTTCTCGTAAGTTTGGAAGGCGGCGCGAAACGAGAGCGCCCGGTTGATGCGATGTTCAAAGAGAAGGTTGAGGCCGTAGTAGTCGGCTTCCCGGCCGTTTTGCGGGCCGTAGGCGGAGTAGCTGCCGATACCCTCCCAAGAGCGGATGCCTTTGGCCGGGTTTCCGGTGATATAAGGCACTTCTGCGGGGAAGGAAGCTCCCGTGCCCGTGGGGGGAAGCAGGATGATGCCGGGAGCGGAATCTTGGGTGCGCTCGGGCTGGTATTCAAAGGTGGCGGAAAGGGAGGTGTTCTTGGCGAATTTGTAGAGGAAAGAGAGCCCGAAGTAGAGTTTCTCGTTGCCGTCGATGTAGTTTTGGTTGGCGGGCGTGGCACGCTGGTATTCGGCGTAAGCGAAATAGTAGAGCTTGTTTTGAATGAGGGGACCGGAGCCGGTGGCATTGTAGCGGAGAAAGTTGTCCGTCCCATAGGTGCTGGAGGCGGAATACTTCGGCTTCAATGAGGGCCGGCGGGAGATTTTATTAATGATGCCGCCAGGGGTGGCGCGGCCATAAAGCGTCGAGAGCGGGCCCTTGATGATTTCCGTTTGAAGCGTGTTGGAAGGAGTGCCCGGCATGGCATATTGGAAACCGTCGCGGGTGACGAGGGCGTTGAAACCCCGGACGCGAATGCCGGTGGAAGTGCCGGTGTTGGTGGTGGCCGCGGAGACGTAGGCGAGCAGGTCGTCGTCGTTGAAGAGCTGGAAATCGTTGATGAAATCCTCGGTGAAAACCTGGATGGAAAGGGGAATGTCTATGATTTTGTCCCCGGTGCGAGTTCCTGCGGTGGCTTCGGTCGCAATGTAGGTATCGCGAAGCGCCTCGGCTGTGACCTGGAACTCCGGAAGGGTTATGACTTCATCAGGTGATGAAGCCTCCGTTGTCTGCTTTCTGTTTACGATATCTTGTGCCACAGTTTCCTGTGGCAGAAAGGCGCTTGCGGCAAATATGAGTGCGGCAGCACCGAAGGACAGACCGTGTTGGGGTTTCATGGATTATTCTAGGTTAGAGGTTTGGATTTATTGGGGAGAAAGGCGAAGTGACTGATAGGAAGCCCGATTGCGGGCATGGTTGTGGCGCGCCGCAATGAGCACATCGAATAACACGGATCGAACGATTGGCTTAGGGTTCATGTTTATTGCCTGGGATTGGGGGTGGTGACCGTCGTGGGGTTGGGATGAAACTTGATGTTGCGAAACTCGATGGGGTTGAACTCGGCCTCGAGTCCGACGTGGCCGACGAGGGTGGGGCAATCGCGGGTGCGACACGCCACCCGGCCGTTGATCCAGAGGATGAGCTCGGGGCCGCGGCAGGTGATCTCCACCTCGTTCCATTCGCCGGACGGGCGGAGCAGTTCGGGATGGCGGTCGCCGGCGCTCATGCGTTTGGGCTTGGGGCCGCCGGACGGAACCTGCCCGAAGAGCATGCCGAGCCCGCTCGGGGCGAGTTGCGCCTGATACCAGGCCGAGGCATCGGGGAGCGTGCGGACGAAGACGCCTGAGTTGGGCTTGGCCGGCGTGCCGACGTAGCGGAATTCGACGTGGAAAATGCCGTCACCCCTGACTTCGCGGTGCAGCAGCATCTCATGGATGCCGGCGGCGTCGCAAAGGAGCGTGCGCGTCGCAGCGTCGTATTTCCAGGGATTCAGTTCGCCGATCGGCTTCGTGGCGGGATAGCGCTCGCGCTGCCAGTCGGTGAGATCGGGTTTGGCCAGCAAATCAATCCAGCCGGACGCGGAGGTTTCGAGCGCGCTCGCGGTGGCGGCGGGCAATGGGGGCGGAGGCGGTGGCGTCTCCGGGGCCGCGACCGCCAGCGCGGGCGCGACGAGCAGGCTGCACACGAGTCCCGGGAGCCAGCGGTGGGTGGGGGTAGGGTATGGGGCCATGGGGTTGGAGGTTTAGTGGAGCGAAAGCGAGAAGGGTGGCGGGAGTTTGCCTCGCGTCGCCGCGGTCGAGGCTTGGTTGGTGAGATGAAAGGTAAGTTTCGCGCCGGCCTTGATCTCGGTGTGCGCAAGTTCCAGCGAGCGGTGCGGCTGACCGTTGAGGTTCACGGCGCGCGTGTAGCATGCCTTCTCCACGTCGCCGACGGCTTCGATGATGAACTCGCCGCCGGGGAGGTTGATTTTCGCGCGAGGGAAACGCGGGGTGCCGAGCACGTAGGCGGGATGGCCGACGGTCAGCGGGAAAAGACCGAGCGTGCTGAGCACATACCACCCGGACATCTCGCCGTTGTCCTCGTCGCCGGGGAAACGGTCGGGCGTGTAGAGTTCGTCGACGACGCGCCGCACCCAATGCTGCGTGCGATCCGGACGCCCGGCGCAGGTGTAAAGGTAGAGCGCGTGATGCACCGGCTGGTTCGAGTGCGCGTATTGGCCGAAGTTCGCCGCGGCCATCTCGGTCATCTCGTGGATTTCCGTGGGGTAGTTTCCGGTTTCGAAACGTGGTGGCAGCGAGAACATGCGGTCGAGCTTGTCGACGAAGGCGCGCGCGCCGCCCATGAGCCTGATCAGGCCCGCGGCGTCGTGCGGCACGGCCCAGGTGTGCTGCCACGCACTGCCTTCGATGTAGTCGCGGGACCATTCGAATTCGCTGAAAGGCTTGCGCCACGCGCCGTCGGCGTTGCGACCGCGCAGGAATCCGGCGCGCCGGTCGAAGACCTTGCGGTAATTCAGGGCCCGGGCCGTGAAAAGCCTGGCGTCGTCCGCGTGGCCGAGCGCGCGCGCAAAACTCCCCAGCGCGAAATCGCAATGGGCGTAATCCGTGGTGCGCGCGACGGAGTGGCCGACGCGATCGGCGGGGACGTAGCCGAATTTGATGTAGTCGGTGATGCCGGCGCGGCCGACCGCCTCGGAGGGGGGCTCAACGAGGGCGTCCTGCCGGATGGCGGCGTAGGCGGTCGCGACGTCGAAGTTGCGGATACCCTTCGCATAGGCGTCGGCGATGACGGCGTTGCTGTGCGAGCCGACCATGCAGGTGCGGTAGCCGGGACTCGCCCAGCTCGGAAGCCAGCCGCCTTCGCGGTAACAATTCACCCAACCCTCGATCATCTCGCCGAGCAGATCGGGCGCGATGATCGTGAGCAGCGGCAACAGCGTGCGATGAACGTCCCAGAAACCGACGTCGGTGAACAGCGGTCCCGGATGCACTTTGCCGGAAAACGGACTGAAGTGGACCTGCGCGCCACCGGCGTCGAACTCGTGCCAGATGCGGGGGAAGAGCAGGCAGCGGTAGAGGCAGCTGTAGAAAGTGCGCTGCTGCGCCTCGCTCGCGCCTTCGATCTCGATGACGGAAAGGCGTTCATCCCAGTGTTTGCGGGCGGAATGGGACAGCGCGGCGAAGCTGCGCGCGCCGAGTTCGCGTTGCAACGTGACGACGGCCTGCGCTTCGCTGATGAACGAGGTCGCGATGCGGACCGTGACCTGGCGATTGGCCGGGCGCTTGAGTTTCAGCCAGAGCCATGCGGGCTGGGCCTGGTTGGGTTGCGAGGCCACGACCGGCACGGGCGTGCCGGCGTCGAGAATCTCCGCCCCGACCTCCGCGACGAAGTGGGCGCCGAAATCTCCGGGCACGCCGCCACTGTTGGCCGTGGACACGCCGTAGACGCGACGCTGCGCGCGGTCGACGCGCAGCATGTCGCCGCGGCCAAGCTTGAAGGCGAGCCACGCGTGCGCGCCCTCGCGGTAGGTGAACCGAAAACACGCGCCGCGCTCCGTGGGGGTGAGCTCGGCTTCGATGCCGAAGCGGTGCAGCACCGTGCGGAAATAGTGTGGCCGCGAAACGGTGTCCGCCTTGCGATAAAAGGAACTGCTGTCGTCGTAGCTCACGGGCGGACGCCCGCCTGAGGTGGCCATCACCATGAACTGGCCGTAATCGGCCATCCACGGGCTCGGCTGATGCGTGGCGCGAAACGCCTGCAGCTTCGGAGCCCGGTGGTCGTAGATCCAGCGGCCCTCGTCGGTCTGCGGTGTCCACGCCACCATGCCGTGCGGCATGGCGACGAGCGGCAGCGTGTTGCCGGTGGAGAACTCGCGGTGCGAATCCGTGCCTTGCAGCGGGTTGACCAGCTCGGCGCGCGAACCGGCGGGCCGGGAGGGGATGACCGCCCGGGTGGCGAGGACGGGCGGTTTGCCGCCGGCACCGGGGTCATGAAAGAAAGTGGAACTCATGGGAGATTACGGACCGAGCCAGATCCAGCGCATCTCGTCGATGGACACGTGGCCGCTGGTGCCTTCGTTGCTGACGGTCACGCGGGCGGTTTCGCCGGCACGGAATTGAAAGTCGCCGAGCGGGCAAAACACAAAGACCGTGCCGCGCTGGCGCTGGTTGACCGAAACCCGGGTTTCGCCGCCGGCGTGCGTGACCGTGACGGGCACGGCGGTGGCGCGCTCGGGGCCGTCCTGGAAGGCGAAGGCCACCCGATAGGTGCCGGTGCGCGGGATGACGGTGGAAAACACGGCGCGCTTCTCGCCCTTGCCGGCGTTCATATCGAGGTAGTTCACCCGCCGGCGATTCTCGACGCTGCGCGCGCTGCCGCGGTCCCAGCGGCCGGTGAGCTCGGCCTGCATCGCCTTCACGCCGGGGTCGGTGTCACCGCCTTCGCCGATGGCGAGCGTCTGCTGCTCGACCAGGGAGTGGTTCCCCTTTTCGTCCACGGCCTTCAGGCTGACCGTGACTGTTTTTGCGACGGGGAAAGTGAACTCCGGCGAACGCTCGGTGCTCTGCGTTTCGCCGCTGCCGTCGAAATTCCAATAATACTTCAGCGGGGAGCGCGCATCAAGATCCCTGGCGGCGAAGCGCACCGGCTGGCCCGGCGCGACCGGGCCGGTTGGTGCGACCAGCTCGACCACGGGGCGGTAGGGCGATTGCAGCGGAATGCCGGCGGTCCTGAGCAAGGTCTGGAGCTTCGGGACGGAGATTTCCTGCACGGCCTGGCCGTCGTGGTGCGCGAGGTGCGCGGCGAAACCCGCCGCCTGTCCGATCATCATGAACACCGGTTCCATGCGCAGGCTGCCGTAGGCGATGTGCGTGGCCGACACGGCGCACGTCACGAGGAGATTGCCCGGAGCGAACGGCGTGATCGAGCGGTAGGGAATCTCGTAAGGGTCCACGCTCGAGATCAGGTAGCCGTCCTTGACGAGACCTTCGGGCGAGAGAAAGAGCGCGACGTCGTGGGAATCGATGTTGTAGCTGCCCTGCGCGATCGTGTCGGGCTTGTGCCGGGTTCGCTCCAGATCGCGCTGGGTGAGCATGTAACGGCCGAGCAGGCGACGGGCTTCGCGCACATAAATCTGCGGGGAGACGTGGCCGCTCTCGACGAATTCGTCCTTGGGCAGGCCCCAGCGACGGGCGGAGGCTTTGAATTCATCGGGCAGCGCGGGATCGTTTTGCAGCAGCCACCACATGCTGAGCCAGTGGTCGCGCACGCGTGCCGCGATCTCGGCGCGCATCGCGTAGTCGGCTTCGGGGTAGTTGTAGTTCACCCCGGTGAAGTCGGCTTTGTTCGGATCGGACTTGCCGTTGACCGGACCCCACAGCGGGGCGTCGTGAAAAAGATCCTCGAAGGTGCGGAAATTGTGCTTTTTGACCGTCTCGATGAAATGGCGGTGCTGTTCGGGCGAGTAGTATTTCGGCTTGGCGATCGGCACGCGGATGTCGTCGCGCGTGGTGAGGGTGGAGCGGAAATTGTAGGCCTGCACGCGGTGGTCGCCCTTGCCGCGATACATCGCCGGGCCGTCGGTGAGACCGGCGAGGGATTCGCCGTATTCCTCGCGGGCTTCGCGGCCGACGCGGTAGGGCACATGCGCGGCGGCCAGGAGGTCGCCCTCGTAGGTGGAATCGATGAAGACCCTGCCGGTGAAAACACGCTCCTCGCCGGTTTCGTAGTGGCGCGTCTGCATCGACACGATGCGGTTGGTATCTACCTCGGCGGACACGATCTGCTGTTTGCGCAGGACGGTGACGCCGGCTTCGCTGAGCAGGGCGGAGAACACGAGATCCGCGACGTGTGGCTCGAAGAAGAGACCGTGATTCGTGGCCTTGTGCGGCTCGGAGCCGGCGCCGTATTTGTCGCGGTAGTAACGTTCGACCCGGGAGAAGAACTCCAGGGAAAGTCCGCCGACGGTCGCACGGTTGCCGATGTCGGTTTTCGTCAGGCCACCGGACAGCATGCCGCCCACGATATAGGACGGTTCGAGCAAAATGACGGACTCCCCTTGCTGCGCTGCTGCGACCGACGCCATGATGCCCGCAGGTGTAGCTCCGAAGACCACGACGTCGTAGGTTTTAGGTATGGCGGTCGGTTCCGTTGTCACGGAGAAGGCATCAGTCGCGACGAATCCCAGGAATCCGAGCAAAGCCAGTCCGGTTCGCACCAGCGCGGGTATGCGTCGGGCCAGTGCTTCGACGGGAGTCGGTAATTGGAAACAGGTCGGGGTAGACTTTGTCATTAATGGATTAGTCCGTGCTAGGTCGGTTTTTTGCTGAAAGATATCCTATATTGAATCAGAGGACTGCATCGCTGGAAGGGGTGGCTAAACCGAAAAGAAGAGATCAGGCGCTGCCGCGAACAACCAATTCGACGGGGATGCTTTCGTGGCGGGCGGAGGAGAAACGTTTTTCCTTGGGCAGGCCGATCTGTTCGGCGAGCAAGCGGGCAGCGGTGCGACCGATGCCGACGAAGTCCTGGCGCACGGTTGTCAGCGCCGGCGTGCTCAGCCCGCAGATCGAGAGATCGTCGAATCCGACGATGCGCAGATCGGCCGGCGCCTTCTTGCCGCGTTCACGGGCGTGGCGCAGTCCGCGAAAGGCCTGAAAATCGTTGGTGAAGAAGATCCCGGTGGGCGGCTCCGCCAGCTTGAGCCACTCGTCCATGGTTTCCTCGATATGCTCGTCCCGGGGTTCGACCTGGCGGACCAGGTTGAAGTCGACCGGCAGATGGTGGTCGCCCATCGCGCGGAGAAACCCCTCGTAGCGATCATGCACGCCGCTGACATTCGTGCTCACGCAGGCGATGCGCTTGCAGCCGGTCTGGATGAGACGCTCCGTGGCGAGGTAACCGCCGCGGAAATTGTCGGCCCACGCGGACCAGCAAGGAAACTGGCCGGGCGCGCGGTCGATGAAGACGAGCGGGTAACCATCGAGCAGCATCTGGAGCAGCGGCTTCAAGGAAAGGGGGTTGAGGCTCGGGAAGACAATGGCGCCGTCGTAGCCTTCAGCCGAGAGACGGTTGATCTGCTCGCGCTCGAGCGGATCGTTCTCGTCGTAGTGAAAAATATCCACGGTCGACTTCGACTGCGTCATCACTTCCTGCACACCGGCGGAAAGGCGCGAGGAGCTTTCGTTCAAATTGGGCAGCACGAGCGCGACTTGCAGCTGGGTCGGATTGTTGCCGACGACAAAGGTGCCGCGCGCGGACTCGGTGGCGACGACGCGGTTTTCCTCGAGCGTGCGCAAGGCCTGGCGGAGCGTCAGATGATTCACGCCCATTGATTTCGCGAGCAGCTTGATGCCGGGAAGCTTTTGGCCCGCGACCAGTTCGCCGGCGGCGATACGCGCTTTCAGGTGCTCGGCGATTTGTTCGTAAACCGGAACCTGGCCATTGCGAACGAGATTGAGCTTGGAAGCGGGCATGAAAGTGGGGGAGAGGAATCGCGGCGGGGTAATATGTGACATATGTCAGTGCCTATTCCGGTCAAGAGTTTTTATTTCCGCCTTCCCGATGTGAGGCTGCCTGCTCTCGGAGACAATGTGCAATTAGCGGGTAGAAAGGTCTGTCCGGGCACGGGCATTTGCAGAAAGCGGCTTGACAAGGCAACTATTCATACCGACATAGGTCGGAATGATTCTACCCCTTGGATCTGACTCCGTGTTTGCGTCCGGTTTCGTGTCATGACCGCCCCAAACATGCGCCAATTCACCCCGTTGCGGGTTCTCGGCTGGAGTGCCGTGGTGCTGGCCGGTGCCGGCTCGCTGGCGGTGCTCGCGCTGTCGCGCGGCGAACCGGTGAGCGCGTTATGGATGGTCGTCGCGTCGGTGTGCGTGTTCACCATCGCCTATCGGTTTCACTCGGCGTGGCTGATGGCGAAGGTGCTGACGCTCGACGAACTGCGGGCGACGCCGGCGGTGGTGAAGGAGGATGGCAAGGATTTCGTGAAAACGAACAAATGGGTCGTGTTCGGGCATCACTTCGCGGCCATTGCCGGACCGGGACCGCTGGTGGGGCCGGTGCTTGCGGCGCAATTCGGCTTCCTGCCCGGTTTGCTGTGGATTCTCGTCGGCGCCACGCTCGGTGGCGCCGTGCACGATTCGATCGTGCTGTTCTGTTCGACCCGCCGCGGCGGCAAGTCGCTCGGGCAGATGGTGCGCGAGGAAGTCGGACCGTTCGCCGGCATGCTGGCCCTGATCAGCACGGCGGCGATCATGGTGATCATCCTGGCGGTGCTGGCGCTGGTCGTGGTGCGGGCGCTCGCGGAGAGCCCTTGGGGGCTGTTCACGATCCTCGCGACGATTCCGGTGGCGATGATCATGGGCACGGCGATGCGGTTCACAAAGATTCATCTCGCGGCGATCTCCGCGTTCGGCGTCGTGGGCCTGCTGGTCGCGGTCGTGGGCGGGCAATGGATTCACGGCACCGCGCTGGAGCATTGGCTGACGCTCGACGGGCGCACGCTGGCGCTCGGGCTCATGGGCTACGGCCTGCTGGCGAGCGTGCTGCCGGTGTGGCTGTTGCTCGCGCCGCGCGACTACCTGAGCACATTCATGAAGATCGGCGCGGTCGCAATGCTCGGGGTCGCGATCGTCGTGCTGGCGCCGATGCTGAAGATGCCGGCGGTCACACGGTTCATCGACGGCACGGGTCCGGTGTTCGCGGGCGCGGTGTTCCCGTTTTGCTTCATCACCATCGCCTGCGCGGCGATCTCGGGGTTTCACGCCATCATCTCGTCGGGCACGACGCCCAAGATCATCACCCGCGAGAGTGACATCCGCGTGATCGCCTACGGCGGCATGGTGACGGAAATGCTGGTCGGGGTCATGGCGCTCATCGCGGCGTGCGTGATGGAGCCCGGCGAGTATTTCGCGATCAACCTCCGCGGCGAGGCGGCGGCGGTGACCGCGCAGGTGACGCAGCTCGGCTTTCCGGTGACGGTCGCGCAAATGGACGCACTGGCGGCGGAGGTGGGCGAAAAGACCATGATCGGCCGCACGGGCGGGGCGCCGACCTTTGCCGTGGGCATGGCGCACATGTTTGCCGGTGTGCTCGGCAGCAAGACGGCGCTCGCGCTATGGTATCACTTCGCGATCATGTTCGAGGCGCTGTTCATCCTCACGACGATCGACGCCGGCACGCGGGTGGGGCGGTTCCTGATGCAGGACCTGCTCGGGCTCGTGTGGAAGCCGCTCGGGCGCACGGATTCGGCCCTCGGCAACTGGAGCGCGAGCATCGGGTTCGTGGCGCTGTGGGGTTACTTTCTCTATCAGGGGGTGATCGATCCGTTCGGCGGGATCAATTCGCTGTGGCCGATCTTCGGCGTGGCGAACCAGCTGCTGGCGGTGATCGCGCTGGCGCTCGGCACCACGGTGCTCCTGAAGATGGGCCGCCGGCGCTACCTCTGGGTGCCGCTGCTGCCGCTCACCTGGCTGCTGGCCGTGACGATGACGGCGGGCTGGCAGAAGATCTTCAGCGCCGATCCGCGACTCGGCTTCCTGAGCGCCGCGGCGAACTACCGGGCCCAGATCGCGGGCGGCGGCACTCCGGAACAGCTCTCGCAATGGCAGCACCTGCTCACCAGCCAATACGTGAACTGTGCGGTGACCGGGGCCTTCCTCGTGCTGGTGCTGCTCATCGTGCTGACATCGGCGCGCGGCTGGCTGCGCATCCTCTCGGGCCGCAGCGTGCCGGTGTTGCACGAAGACTCCTACGTGCCGCTGGCGCCGGTGAAATCCTCAACCTGACCCCCGGACATGCGGCGCTTCATTCTTCGCGGTCTGGGACGGCTGGCGCTGGCGGCGGGGCTGGGCGTGGTGGCGCGCGCGGAGGGCGCACCGGGGATGCCGCCGCCCGTGTCCTTGCGCGAGACGGTGGCGGTGACGCCGTTTCACGATCTGGATCAGGCGCGTGATTTTGCGATCAGCGGGACGGTGTCGGCGGCAGGCGCGAAGGACGTCTGGCTGCGCGTTACGGACAGTTTTGGGCGCGTGACGCCCGCCGTGCTTGAAGTGAATGACGGCAGGTTTGCCGCGCGATTCCCGGCGGATTTCCCGGGTGCGGCCGCGCTGGCGCCGGCGGTGTATTTCATCGATGCCGGACTGGCGAAGGGCGCGCCGGCGAGCAGCCGGGCGGAGGCGGCGGTGATCGTTTTTTCGGCCAGGCGGGGGCGGCTGCCGGACCTGCCGTCGGCATTTACGACCGATCTGCGCGGCGCAGACGGCAGCGTGGACGCGCGCTCGCCCGAGTGGCCGCGCATGCGGGCCATGGCGAATCTCTATTTTCACAGCCGCAGCGCGCATCTCGCGGGCGTTGGCCGGCCCGGCTTCGATCTCGCCAAGCCGGCGGATCTTGCGGCCTTCAAGCGCGATGTGGCGCTCTACGATTTCGATGCGCGCGACCGCGACTGGTCGGCGCCGCTGGGGCGACGCGTGGCGCGCTCATTCTGGCAGGCGGTGTGGGACAGCTGGTTTGGCCCGTCGAACGACAATGAGCGCCCGGTGGGTTCGGGGATGTATCCGGCGTTCACCTTTGCGAATGACACGGCCGATATTCTCGTGTCGCATCTCCGCCGCTGGCAGGTGCGTCCGGCCACCGAGCAGCCGGTTGAGGACGATCTCGCGACGCTCTGCAACGAAGTGCTCCTTAACCTCGCGGCGATGCAGCGGAAGGAAAACGATTCCGCCCCGGTTCAACTCGGCGTCGAGGGGCCGGGCGCGTTTTACTACGGCATGTTCGCCGACGGTGAACTCATGCTCGACGGCACCGGTTGGTTTCACGGCGGCAAGCGCGGCGACCACCGGCGTGGCGGCGTGTTTCTCGGACGCTCGCTCTGGGCGGTCGGCGAGGCGCTGGGGAACCCGCTTCCAGGCATGCCCGAGGATGCGCTGCGCGAAACGCTCCGGCTCGGCCTGCGCTGGGGTTTCGGGCTGGCCCGCGGTCATGCCGATGAAGGCCAGCCTTATGTTCGTCCGATCAAGGCCCGCGACGGCCCGAAGACGGTGCGCGCACTCTGGCGGAGTCCGGGCGAACACGCGTATTTGCTTTTCGGTCTGCTCGCGGCGTGCGAGCGGAAGGAAATCGCCGAGATGACGATTTTCGAGCCGGGGGAGTTCGGCTACGCCGGGAGGCAAACGGTGGCGTCGCTCACGCACCAGGCGCTCGATGCGCTCGCCGACGCGGTGCAGCCGGAGGGTTACTGGTCGACGTTTGCCGATATCGACGCGACCGCCGTCGAAGCGATGGCGCGCGGTGCCGCGGTGTTTGCGGGGAACCCCTCGGCGGCGCGCTGGCGCGAAGTCGCGGTGAAAGTCGCCGATGGCTGGCTCGCGGCGAAACCGGTTGAGGGCACGTATCACGGCCCCGTGTTGCTGCCCGTGGGCCGCCGTGTGCCGGGCCGGCCGGGCGAGTTGCGCTATCGCGCGCATGAGTCGTCGTCGACCCACCTGACTTATTTTCACGCGGGCCTGTGGCTGCAGGCGCTCGCGGAACTCGAAGTGCTGACGGGCGACGCGCGCTACACGCGGCGCTTCGAGGAGGTCGCGGGTTATTTTTGCGGCAACAATCCGTTCGACGCGCGCGTGTTCACCGAACTGGGCGGCGTCTATAATTTCGTGACCGACAGCGACGGCGACACGGTCGAGGACCGGCTGCATTTCGATCTTTATCCCGAATCCACGGCCTTCGTGCAAATCGGCGTGCTGCGCCACTTGCAACGACGGGCCGGACTGACCCCCAACCACGCACCCAACCCATGAAAAGAAAACCCCTCCTGTGGACGCTGCTTGCGCTGGCGTTCTCCCTCGCGTTCCGGCCGGCGGCCTTCGCGCTCGAAAACGCACCTTCCTACGATGTCGTGGTATTCGGCGGCACTTCCGCCGGCGTGGCCGCCGCAGTCGCGGCCGGTCGCGGGGGTTCGAAGGTGTTGCTCGTGGAATCCGGCTACCTCATCGGCGGACTGACCACGGGCGGTCTGACCAAAACCGACATCGGCAAAGGCGAGACCATCGGCGGCCTCGCGCGCGAGTTCTACGACCGCGTGCTCCAGCACTACACGAAAGTCTACGGGGCCGGCTCGCAACAAGTGAAGGATTGCGGCGGCGGCTATTTCTTCGAAACGAAAGTCGCGCTGCAGATTTATCACGAGATGCTGGCCGAGGCCGGCGTGGCGGTGCGCACGAAAGAGCAGCTCGAGAGCGTCGAGGTGAAGGACAGGCGCATCGTGGCGTTCACGACGCGGCACTACGAGTCGGGCAGGTTCACACGCTTTGGCGGGCAACATTTCGTCGATGGCAGCTACGAGGGCGATCTGCTGGCGCAAGCGGGGGTGCTGTATCGCGTCGGGCGCGAGGCGCGCGCGGAATACAACGAACCGCTCGCCGGGATCACGACCGGCCCCGAGGAATACATCGGCAAGAGCGACCAGCGCGTGCAGGCGTTCAACATCCGCGGCACGCTGAGCGTTCGCGACGACAACCGCGTGGCGATTCCCCGGCCGAAAAATTATTACCGCGAAGCGCACGCGAACCTGATCGACACGGTGAACAAATTGAAGCTCACGCGGCTCGACCAGCTGTTCACCGACACGCAGCGGTGGGCCATGATCAACGGCAAGTGCGATCCGAACAAAGCTGATTTTCCGGGGGTGAATTTCGCCTACAGCGACGGCGACTACGAGCAGCGCGCGCGCATCACCGCGAAGGTGCAGGATTACTGGCTGAGCCTGTGGTATATGCTGCAAAACGATCCCGCGCTGCCGGAAGACTTCAAGGCCGACGCGCGCCGCTGGGGTCTGCCGAAGGACGAGTTCGTGGAGAGCGGCCATGTGACGCCGCAGGTATACGTGCGCGTAGCGCGCCGGATGCTGGGCCGGTATTTTCTCACGCAAAACGATTTGCTTTACGAACGCTACAAGTCCGACGCGATCTGCCTGGGCAGCTACAACATGGATGCGCACGCGATCCAGATCATCCAGACGGACCAGGGGCCGAGGGAAGAGGGGCATTTCAACGATGCCTCTGATGCCTACGAGATTCCCTATCGCAGCCTGTTGCCCTATGGGGTCGACAACCTCGTGGTTGTCGCGGCCGTGTCGGCGAGCCATGTCGCCTATTCGAGCCTGCGCATGGAGCCGGTGTTCATGATGCTCGGCCACGCGGGCGGCATCGCAATCGACCTCGCCCGCAAGGGTGGGGAGAAAGTGCAGGACATTTCCGTCGAAAAACTGCAGGCACAGCTGAAGCAAGACGGCGTGCCGCTGGAAGCGCCATTCCGACCGGTGGTGGCCATCCGGGTGAAGACGAAGGATCCGCAACCCGGCCAGCCGGTGGAATTCGAAATCGTGCCCCGTCACGTGCAGGCGCCGCTGAAGACGATCGCGTGGAATTTCGACGGCAGCGGCGAAGTGCAGGCGACCGGCCCGGCGGCGCGCCACACGTTCAACCAAGCCACGCCGGCCAAGGTCATAGTGCTCGCGCAGGACGAAAAACGCCTCGTGGCGCTGCCCGCGCGACTGGAGTTTTCGCTGGGTGAAGAGGCTACACTGGATCGCGAGGTGCACTATCATCAGGCCAAACTTGATGGACGCTGGAGTCGCGCGCGCGGCCCCGAAGTGGAATACCGCCAGCGTGTCGCGCTGTCGGATCAAGGCGTGGGCGGCGAGGCGATGAAGGCGGAGTTCACCACGACGTTGCCGAAGAGCGGGCGCTACCGTGTCGCGCTCGCGTTCCCGAGCGGCGGCAATCGCGCGAGCAATGTGCCGGTGACGGTCACGCACGCCGAGGGTTCGACGGACATCAAGCTCAATCAAAAAAAGAAGCCGGGGCCGTTTGCGTTCCAGCCGATTGGCGAATTCAAATTCACCGCCGGGCAGCCGGCCACGGTGAAAATCTCCAACGCCGGCGTCGACGGCATGGTGTTGATCGACACCGTGCGCTGGATCTGGCTCGGAAACTAAGCCGCGTTGCTCAAAGCGGTGTGTTTTTCGTAGCCCGGGCATCCCGTCCACGCCACATCCCTATTCCCCATGAAAAAACTCCTCACTCTCATTTCCGGGCTGACCTTCGTGGTTGGTGTTTATGCCGCCGCGCCGAATCAGTTGACGTCCGAAGAAAAGAAAGCCGGCTGGCACCTGCTCTTCGACGGCGAGTCGCTCGCTGGATGGAAGCTCAATGAGTCGCCGCCGAGTGTTCGCCTCGAGGACGGCTCGATTGTCGTCAACGGGCCTCGCGCTCACTTGTTCTACGACGGTCCGGTCGCGAACCACGATTTCAAGAACTTCGAACTACAGCTGGAAGTGATGACTTACGCGAAAGCGAATTCGGGCGTGTATTTTCATACGCGGTTTCAGGAGATCGGCTGGCCGAAACGCGGCTATGAGATCCAGGTGAACAACTCCCACACCGATCCCAAGCGCACGGGCAGCGTGTGGGGGATCAAGGAAAGCCTGGAGAGTGTCGCCGTGGACGAACAGTGGTTTACGCTGCGCATCAAAGTTGAAGGCAAACGTATCCAAACGTTCGTCGGCGACCGTTTGGTGGTCGATTACACGGAAGAGGAAAACGTCGAGCGCCCGAAACAATTTTCCGGTCGCTTGATCGGCAGCGGCACCTTTGCGCTTCAAGCCCACGATCCGGTGAGCAAAACGCGCTACCGCAGTATCAAGGTGCGCATGTTACCGTAATCGATCGATCGCGTAGACCGAAAGCCGGGGTTTCCTGCGGGGAGGGCGCGGAAGGATTATTCGCCCAACCAGACCCAGCGCACGCTGTCGATCAGGACGATGCCGTCGGCGCCTCGGTTGTTGAACGTGACCGTGGCCGGCTGGCCGGCGATGAAGCGGTATTCGGCGACCGGTTGGAACGCGTAGGGGCCGGGCTTTTTGCGTTGGTTGATTTTCAAGCCGGCCGTGCCGTCGGCATGGACGATTTCTACGGCGGTATTGGTGGCGCGATCGACGCCGCTCGGGAAGGCGATCGCTACCCGATACCGACCGCTCTTGGCCAGCGTGGTCGTGAACGTCGCGCTCGCGCCGCCGTCGCCTTTGCCCTCGTCGCCCAAGCCGACCTGGCCGCGGTATTCAACTTCGGGTCCGCGCGTGCGGCTCCAGCGGCCGGTTCGTTTCGCGGCGGAATGATGCACCGTGCGATCGAGCGTCAGCTCCTCACCGGTCACGATTTCCACCCGTGCGGGCAACGTCTGGAGCCGATCAGCGTCTTGGGCGAGCAGGCTGACCGTGTGCTTTGTTGCTTGCTCGAAGGTGTAGCTGACGTGTTCGCCGGTGGCCTGCACTTCGCCGCTACCGTCGAAATTCCACGCCAGTTGCGTCAGCGGTGACTTCTCCTGTTTTTTAACGACCGCGAACTCCACGGTCTGGCCTGCCTGATAGGGCGGCGGAGTATTGACTTTGATCTCCACGACCGGGCGAAACGGGGCGACCAGGGGAATGCCGGCGGCGGTGAGGCGTGCTTGCAAGGCGGCGAGAGACACTTGTTCGGCCGGCACGCCGCCGGTGAGCGACAGGCGCGACGCCATGCCCGCAGCCTGGCCGATCATCATAAAGACAGGTTCCATGCGCACGCTAGAGTAGGCCACGTGCGTGGCGGATACGGCCGCGACCACGAGGAGGTTTTTGACGCCGTAGGGCACGATGCTGCGGTAGGGAATCTCGTATGGATCGGCGGATCCGTTGAACTCTCCCTCGAGACGCGGACCATCGTCGGTCTGGATAATCTGGATGGGGTGGCAATCGGTGTGGTAACTGCCCAGGCAAATCGTGTCGGGCTTGTGGCGGTCGTATTGCACATCGTGCTGCGTGAGCATGTAGCGGCCCAGCATGCGGCGCGCGACGCGCACGTAGATGTGCGGCGTGACGTGGTTGCTCTCGGCGTATTCGTCCCGGGGCAGGCCGTAGCGTCGCGCGTCGCGTTTGAATTCCTCCGGCAGTTCCGGATCGTGTTGCAGCATATACCACAGACTCAACCAGTAGTCCTGCACCTTGGCCGTGATGCGCGCACGTTGCTCGTAGTCGCCTTCGCTGTAACCGGAATTCGCTCCGTAGAAATCGGCGATGTTTGGGTCGCCCTTGCCATTGATCATGGCCCAGCGCCATTTTAACGGGAACAGCTCGTCGATCGTTCTCAGTTTGTGCGTGTTTACCTGCTCGATGACACGGGCGTGCGCGTCCCGGTAATAGTTCTTGGGTTTTTCGATCGGCACGAACAGCGCGGGGTTGTCGGTGATGGTGCCGCGGATGTTGTAGGCCTGCACGCGGTGGTCGCCCTTGCCGAGGTATTCGGCGGGGCCCGCAGTGATGCCGGCGAGCGGCTCGTTGTATTCCGAGCGGGACTCGCGACCGACGCGGTAGAGCACACCCGCCTGCGCCATAAGGTCGCCCTCGTAGGTGGCATCGATGAAGAACCGGCCACGATAGGTGCGCAGTTCGCCGGTCTGATAATTCCGCGTGGTGAGGCTGACCACGCGGCCGTCGCTGACTCGCGTGTCCTCCAGCTGTTCGCGGAGATGCACGGTGACGCCGGCCTCCTGCAGCCACCGGGTGAATATCTGGAGCGCGATGCGCGGCTCGAAGTTGTAACCGTTCTGCGTCGATTTCACCTGTTCGGAGTCGGCGCCGTAGGTGGTGGTGTAGTGCTCGAGCACGCGGCCGTAGAATTCGCGGGCAAGGCCGCCGATGGTGCTGCCGCGGCCGACGTCAGTCTTGGTCAGACCGCCGCTCATGAGGCCGCCGATGAGGTAGCTGGGTTCGATGACCACGACCCGGGCCCCGTCGCGGCCCGCGGCGACCGCTGCCGTCAGTCCGGCGGGCGTGCCGCCGAAGACGACCAGGTCGTAGGCCGGGTCCGGGATATCGACCGCCCGCAGGGCGGACAGGCCGGCAAAAAGCAGCAGGGCAAGGCCGCTGACGCGAAGAAACGGGAAGGGAGGGGGTATGAACGGCATAAGACGTGGATGCAGAAACAGGGGATTCAGCCGCCGGCTTCGGGCCGGACGAAGGCCTTGATCGTGGCGCATTGGCCGGCTTCGAGCGGACGCACGGTGTAGGGGCCGACGGCGGCGGGCACGATGAACGTCTCGGCGTAGTTGACGGGGAAGGGGGCGAACCGGCCTTCCGGGCTCTCGACGACACAGGCGCGGCCTTGCACAAGGTTGAGCACATTGAGCGTGCCCGCGGTGTCGTGCGGAGTCGGGCCGGTGAACCAGTGGCGGCGGGTCTCGATGAACTCCAGTTCGTGGAGGCCGGTGCGCTCCTCGCGCCAATCCGCGCCGGAGGCCAGCGGCTCGATCCGGTTGACCAGGTTCTTCCGCACCCAGTCGGTGGTGCGGTCCCATTGGATGTTGCCGGCGCCGTGGTCGAGGTGGACGGGACGCGGGCGTCCGTCCAGGCCGGGCCGGGCCCAGTCCCAGAGTTTGAAAGTGAAATTAAAGGGCGTGGCGCTGATTTCGAGCACCACGCAATCGCGGCCGGAGCAATGGATGGTGCCGGCGGGGATGAGAAAATGATCGTGCGCACGAGCCGGCCAGAGGTTCGAGAACCGGTCGGCGGGAAAAGGCGCGCCGCCGGTTTGGGCCTCGCCCAAAGCCTGCATCATGGCGTCCGGGGAGACCCCGTCCTTCAAACCGAGATAGACGCCTGCGCCGGGCTTTGCGGCCAGCAGGTAGTAGCTTTCGTCCTGCGTGTAAGGCATGCCGAACATCTGTCGGATGTATTCCTTCAACGGATGGACCTGGAACGAGAGGTGGCCGCCGCCCATCGTGTCCAGAAAGTCGAAGCGGATGGGAAACTCCGCGCCGAAGCGGCGGTGAATGTCGTCACCGAGCAATGCCTCGGGCTCGGTGACCACCAGATTGGAGGCAGGGATTTCCACGCGGTGTTCGCCAAACCCAAGCAGGAGGCTGTTTTCCTCCGGCACGCAGTCGAAACCCCAGCCGTAGTTGGCCGGTCCCGGGTCGAGTTTGAATTGTTCGCGCAGCCACTGTCCGCCCCAGGGGGCGGGATCGAAATACGGCACCACACGGAAGGGGCGGTGCGCGGCTTCGCGCAGCCCCCGGCGCACGGCGGCGCCCTCGGCCAGTTTCGGCGAGCGCGGATCGTGCATATCCAGCACGAAGTCCCAGCGGGAGACCAACGGATGCTTGTGCCGGTCGGCCACCGGCCAGTCGACGTAGAAGGCGCGCTTGTATTTGAGACCGGAGGCGGCGTGGGGGTTGCCGGCGCCGAGGTTGCCGATCTCGCCGCGTCGCTGTCGCAGCTGTGCCTCCCGTCGGGCGAGGTCGGCGTAGACCAGCACATCTCCCGGGTGGATCAGGCAGGCGCCGCAGCCCACCACGACCACGAGCCCGGCGGTGATCAGCCCGATTTTTTCCCGGATGGCGGAGATTTTTTCCGCGGAGAAAAACCGGTCCAGCGTGAGGCCGTTCTTCCGGCCGAAAACCGGATCGTTGCCCAGAAACGGGGCCGCCAGAGCGTCGATCACGTTGGGCGGAAGCAGCGCCGGGCCGGTGGGGAACACGGCGGCAGTCCGGAGGCGGGCGGCGATTTCCCCGCCGATCCGGGTTTCGTCGATGCCGGGGTAACAATCGATCACCAGCACGCATCGGCTGGCGCCCCGCAAGGCGACCACCGTGCGCAAGCGCTCGGCGATAGCGTCCCAGCCGGCGACACAGGCCGAGGCTGAATCCGGCACCATCACATGGGGAAAGGAATCATAAGCAGGTTCTGTCATGAGAATCAGGCGGACGTATTTTCGCCCACCAGCCAGTAGCCGCCGAGAAGCGCGGCGTCGTCGCCGAGGGCGCCGGGAACAATTTCCACCCGGCCCCAGGAGGTGTGGGCGTGGGCGTCGACGTATTGCCGCAGGGCGGGGAGGATATGGCCCGCGCTGCCCATGATGCCGCCGCCGACGATCAGCCGATCAGGGTCGTAGGCGTGGATGAGGTTCACCACCGCGGCGGACCACACCGAGAGGCTGTGGTCGCGCAAGGCGATGGCGCAGGCGTCGCCCTCGGCCGCGAGGCGGAAAACCGCGGCGTAATCGAGCGCGTCCACGCCCGCGAGCGCGCTATGCGCGAATTCGGGGCGGGTGCGGACCAGTTCGTGCAGCACGGCGGTGGAGGCTTCCGCCTCGGCGCAGCCCAGGTTGTTGCAGACGCAACGCCGGCCGCCATGACGCACGGTGAGGTGGCCGCCGAGCGAACCCGCCTGGCCGTGGCCTCCGCGCACCAAGCGTCCTTCCATGACCACGGCGGTGCCGATGCCGGTGCCGAGCGTGATCATCACGAGGTTGTCGCAGCCGATCCCCGCGCCCTGCCGCCATTCACCCAGCAGGGCTGCGCGGGCATCGTTGTCGAGGGCGAGACGAAGTCCCAGGGTCTGCCGGGCCCAGGCGCCGAGATCAAAGCCGGTGCAGCCGGGGAACTTTCCCCACTCGTCCAGAATGCGGCCGTGCGCGGCGTCAACCAGGCTGGGGAAACCGATCCCGAGGCCGTCGACGGAGGTGAGGGCGATGCCGGCCTCGGCGCAGAGCGACCGCCAGCCGGCGGCGAGATCGCCGATGCGACGGGACCAGGGCAGGTCGGCATGCGCCGGCTCGATCCGGCGGGCGAGAATCCGGCCGTCGCGCACGAGCGCGAGCTTGATGCGCGACCCGCCGATGTCTCCGGTCAGCGCGATCACAGCTGGTCTCTCCGCAGGTCGAGGCTGAGCGTAAAGCGCGAGGAGACGTAATGCACCTCGGCGTATTCGACCGGCCGGCCGCTGGCGTCGCCCACCGTGTGGCAGCGCAGGAGCAGGGGGGCGCCCGCTTTGACGGCGAGCCGCCGGGCCAGCGAGGGCGTGGCGATCACCGCCGAAAATTCCTCGCGCGCGTTGTCGACGACGGTGCCGGTGGCGCTTTCGATGACGTCGTAGAGCGGCCGGGAGAAATCCTCGTTGCCCGCGAGGCGCAGGCGCGGGTGAAACCAGGAGCGGGAATAAAGCACCGGCTGTCCGCCCCAGCCGCGCACGCGGTCGAGCCGCAGGACCGGCGTGTCGGAACCGATCTGCAGCGCCACGGCGGCCCGGTCGCTCACGCGGTGCGCGCCGTAGTCGCTGGCGAAGTTGACGACGGTGATGCCCTGCGCAGCCATCTCGCGGGAGAAACTCCGCCAGGCGCGGATCGCCGACTCGGCGCGCGGGCGGGCGACACGGGTGCCGACGCCGGCCTTGCGTTCCAGCACGCCCTCCTGGACCAGCCGGGCGAGCGCCGCTCGCGCGGTGCCGCGGCTGACGCCGAGCCGGCTGGCGATGGTCAGCTCGTCCGGCAGCAGTGCGCCGTCCTTGAACTCGGCCAGCACGGCCAGGCTCCGCAGGCGGGCCTCCACCAGACGGTGGAGGGGCTGGCCGGACCCGGCGTGCAGCGGGGCGAGGGCGGAGAGCAGAGAATCAATGGTTTTGGAGTTCATGTTTAAATGTCTGAACAATTAACTTGACCGGGATGAACTTTGCCAAGCAGATTCTGTCGCAAGATGCTTTTTTCCCCGAGGCCAATCCTGTCCCGCCTGCCGGCTTGCTGGCGTTTGGCGGCGTGCGCGCTTCTGGCCGGGCCCTTGTTCGGGGAGACGCCCGCCTACACCCGCCTGCGGCCCCTGTCGGCGCCGGCGATCGTGGCGGCGTCGGAGGCGCACGCCAACGGGCCCACGCCCCTGCACCTGACGGACGGCGATCCGCAGACCCAGTATATCTCCGCGGGCAAGGGCGTGGAGACCTTCGTCGAGTTCGACTTCGGGCACACGGTGCCGCTGGCGGGATTCCGTCATCAGGACCGGGACAGCAGCGCGACCGTCGCCCGGTCCGTCCTGATCTGCTTCGATGAACAGGGCCGGGAGACCGGGCGCGTGCCGGTGACCCATAGCGGCGAAACAGGCGGTGTGGCGTTTGCGGCGTGGCCACAGGCCCTGCCGGCCCGCCGAGTGCGCTGGCAGGTGGCGGAACTGGGTGGCGTGAAGGCGGGCACGGTGGGCGGCGTGGAGGTGACTTTTTATGAAGCGGGAGAGCGGGAAGCGGAGCCGTTGGCGGTGACGATCTCGGCGCTGGCGCTGCCAGTCGCGGAGAAATCCGACAAGGGACCGGAACAGACGCTTCAGGTGACGATCGATCATCCGTATGCCGAGCCGGCCGAGGTCCGGCTGCGGGTAGGTGATCTGCCCGAGCGGGCGGTGCGTCTGACCGCGGGCGCACAGACGCTGGCGTTGAAAGTCCCGGTGTCGGCGCAGGCGCGTTCCTGGCAGATCGAGATCGCCGGACAGGACGGACGGACCTGGGCGAGGCATCCGTTCATGCTGCCGCCTTTCAAGCGGCTCACGATCTATGTGCTGCCTCATTCCCATGTGGACATAGGCTACACCGAGAGCCAGGCGGACATCGAGGAGAAGCAGGTGAACAACCTGCTCACGGGCATCGCGGCCGCGAAGCGCACGGCGGATTATCCCGAAGGGGCCCGGTTCGTCTGGAACCTTGAGGGGCTGTGGCCGGCCGATCTTTTCCTGCAGCGGCTCGGCCCGGGGCGGCGTGACGAATTCCTGCAGGCGGTGTCGTCCGGACAGGTCGCCCTGAACGGCATGTATGTGAACACGCTCACCGGTCTGTGCCGGCCGGAGGAGTTGGTGCGGCTGTTCCGTTTCGGCACACAACTGCGGGAACTCACGCGTGCGCCGCTGGACAGCGTCATGATCAGCGACGTGCCCGGCTACACTTGGGGGACGGTGAGCGCGATGTCTCAGGCGGGATTGCGCTACCTGTCGGCGGCGCCGAACTATTTCGACCGCATCGGGGACATCCTCGTGCAGTGGGAGAACAGGCCGTTCTGGTGGGTGGGGTCGTCGGGGAAGGAGCGGGTGTTGGTGTGGGTGCCGTCGAGCGGCTACGCGCTCTCGCACATCATCCGCCGGCTGTCTCCGCGCTGGTTGGCTGGCTACGCCGAGGAGCTCGTGCGGACGGACTATCCCTACGAAGTCGCCTACATCCGCTGGGCCGGGCAAGGCGACAACGGCGTGCCCGACGCCGCGATCTGCGACTTCGTGAAGGAATGGAACGCCAGCCACGACTGGCCGCGCTTCGTGATCGGGTCGGTGCACGACGCCTTCAGCGCGCTCGAGAAAAAGCACGGCGCGGAACTGCCCGAGGTGCGCGGCGACTGGACGCCCTATTGGGAGGACGGCGCGGGGTCCTCGGCCTTGGAAACCGCCATGAACCGCAACAGTTCGGACCGCCTGGCCCAGGCGGAGGCGCTGTGGGCGATGCGACAGCCGGGTAGTTATCCGGCGGCTGATTTCGAACGCGCGATACAGCAGGTGTTGCTTTATCATGAGCATACCTGGGGGGCGTCGCGCAGCGTGTCGGCCCCCAACCATCGCACGACGGTGGAGCAGTGGGCGGGCAAGCGCAGCTACGCCGTGTCGGCGGACGCATCGTCGCGCGACCTGCTGGCGCGCGCGCTATCGCTGGCCAATGCCGGTGAGGCGGTCGACGGGATCGAGGTGATCAACGCCAGCTCCTGGCCGCGCACGGGTCTGGTCACACTGTCACGCGACATCGCGGCGGCCGGCGATCGTGTGACCGATGCGCAGGGCCGGCCCGTGCCCTCGCAGCGGCTGTCGAGTGGCGAATTGGTGCTATGGGTGCGGGATGTGCCCGCGTTCGGTTCGTCGCGTTTCACCTTGGCCAAGGGCCGCCCCCACGCCGATGGCGCGGTGCGCATCGACGGCCTGACCCTGGACAACGGACTGATCCGGGTGTCGCTCGATCCTGTGACCGGCAATGTGACCGAGCTTAAGATCAAGGGATTGGAAGCCAATCTGGTCGACACTTCGGGCGGCGGCGCGGCGAACGCGTATCTGTATTTCAACGGCAGCGACCCGGCCCGGGCGACAGGCAGCGGCGCGGCCACGATCCGGGTGAAGGAAAGGGGGCCGCTGGTCGCCTCGTTGCTGGTCGAGTCGGGGGCGCCCGGGGCGTTTGAGCTGACGCGCGAGATCAGGCTGGTGGCGGGGGCCGATCATGTGGAGATCGAGAACTTCATCGACAAGCAGCGGCTGGTGGCTGCGGACTACCGTTCGCCGGAGGGCAAGGAGAGCGTAAACTTCGCGTTTCCGTTCCACGTGCCGGATGGACAGGTGCGGTTCGATGTGCCGTTCGGCGTGGTGCGTCCGGAATCGGACCAGATCGCCGGCTCGTGCAAGAACTGGCTGACCGTGAACCGCTGGGCCGACGTGTCGAACGCGGAGCAGGGCGTCACGTGGGTGTCGCTGGATGCGCCGCTCATCCAGGTCGGCGGCCTGACGGCCAACCTGCTCAATTCCCAGACCAACCCCGCGGCCTGGCGGAAGCGGATCGAGCCGACGCAGAAGTTCTACGCCTGGGTGATGAACAACCACTGGGGCACCAACTACCGGGCCTTCCAGGAGGGACCGCACACCTTCCGCTTTCTGCTGCGACCACACCGTGGGTATGATCCGGCCGCCGCGACGAGGCTGGCGGTCGCCGCCAGCCAGCCGCTGCTGGCGGTCCGCGCCCACCGCGCGCCGCCGTCGGCAGGTCCGCGGCTGCAGATCGATTCGCCCGACGTCATCGTCACCGGGTTCAAGCCGAGCGACGACGGCAAGGCGGTGATCTACCGGCTCTGGGGCGCGGGCGGAAAGGACGTAGCCATGGCGCTGCGCTGGTCCGGTCCGCTGCCGGGCCGGGTGAGCTTAAGCGATACGAGCGAACGCGCCCTCGCCGGGGCGGGCGGGACGGTCGTCGTGCCCGCCTGGGGCGTGATCACGCTGCGGGCGGAGCTTCCCTGAACGGATCGCACCACTTTCCCATGTCCTCGTCTTCTTCCCGCCTTCTGCTCGTGTCCTTCGTCGCCGGCTTCGGCGGATTTCTATTCGGCTACGATACGGCTGTGATCAACGGAGCCAACCAATACCTCCGGGCGTATTTCCAGCTCACGCCGTTCCAGGAGGGGCTGGCGGGGGCGAGCGCCATCCTGGGCTGCATTCCGGGCGCGATGGCGGCGGGATTCCTCGGCGACCGGTTCGGCCGGCGGCGCGTGCTTTTCCTTTGCGCGATACTTTACGGCGTGTCCGCCCTGTGGTCGGCGGTGCCGCGCACGTTCGTGGAGTTCCTGATCGCCCGTTTCATCGGCGGGCTCGGCATCGGGGCCTCTTCGATGATCTGTCCGGTGTATATCGCGGAACTGGCCCCGGCGGCCCGGCGCGGGCGTCTGGGTTCGCTGTTCCAGCTCGGCATCGTGCTGGGGATTTTTCTCACGCTCTTCATCAATGCGCTGATCCAGGGCGCCGGGGACGAGACCTGGAACACCCAACAGGGCTGGCGCTGGATGCTGGGTGCGGAACTCCTGCCGTCGCTGGTGTTCCTGGGCCTGCTGCTCACCGCGCCGGAGAGTCCGCGCTGGCTGCTCGGGGTTGGACGCGAAGCCGAGGCCCGCACCTTGCTGGAAAAATTGGGCGGCCCGGCGCACGCCGAGGAGGAGGTGCAGGCGGTGCGCGCCTCGATGGCGCAGGAAAGCGGAGGCTTTTCCGAGCTGCTGGCCGGCCGTCTGCGCACGCCGCTGCTCATCGCGGTGGTGCTGATGGCGGTGTCGCAGTTCAGCGGCATCAACGCGATCATGTATTATTCCACGAAAATCTTCACGTCGGCCGGGGTGGGAGTGGCGGATGCGTTCGGCGCCTCCGTGGTCGTCGGCTTGGTGAACCTGGTCTTCACGTTCGTGGCCATGGCTCTGGTGGATCGCGCCGGCCGCCGGCCCCTGCTGCTGGCCGGCATGACCCTGCAGGTGATCGCCCTGGGATCTGTCGGTGTCATGTTCCATGCCGGTGTGGGCGGCCCGGTGCTGCTGGCCGGTGTGCTCGTGTTCATCGCGGCGTTCGCGATGGCGCTCGGCCCGATTCCCTGGATCGTGTGCGCGGAGATCTTCCCCACGAAGCTGCGCGGGCGGGCGATGTCGGTGGCGACGTTCGTCATCTGGACCTCGTGTTACGCGGTGGCGCAGACTTTCCCGATGTTGAACGACCATCCGGCGATCGGGCCGGGAAACACGTTCTTCGTCTACGCCGCCGCGAGCCTGGGCGGCTTGGTCTTCGTGGCCCTGATACTGCCGGAGACGAAAGGACGCACGCTCGAACAGCTCGAGACCCTCTGGCCGGCGCGGCCGTCCGGGACCGGATCTTCCAAGGCTTGATTTTCCCATGCGATTATTCCCCTGCTTTTTCCGGGCGGCGCGACTGCCGTTGATCCTGGGTCTGGTGGCTCCGGCCATCGTCTGGCCGGCGGCCCCGGCCAACGTTTTCTGGCGGATCGGGCCGACCGCCCAAAGCCCGCACCCCTTTGCGCGCGCCAGCGTTTCCTCACTGGTGTATGAGGTGGACGGGCCCGAATCCGCCCGGCAGTGGCGGCAGGACCAGGTGGCGACCAATGCGAATCCTCCGGTCTATACGGTGCGCTTCGATCTGGACGGAATTCCGCCCGCGGCACCGGTGCTGGAGCTGGAACTGTTTTTCACCAGCATGGCGCCGGGCGTGGTCGTGGTGGAGGTCAACGGCACCGCGGGCCGGTTTCACATCGTGCCGGGCGTGGGGACGCCGAAGGATTATGAACAGGCCAACGCGACGACCTTCTCGGCCCAGCGGTTGCGGGCGTCGCTGCCCCGGGAACTGCTGCGGAGCGGTCGCAACGAGATCGGCATCTCCTTCACGGACATCCCCGAGAAGGTGAAGGGCGACATGACCGCGGTGGAAAGCCGGATCGGCACGGTTTCCTACGAGTCCCTCGCGCTGGTTAACGATGACGGTGTGCGGGCCCCGCGCGTGTCGGTAGAGCCGTCGATGTTCTTCCAGCAACGGGAAGGCCGGCTCGTGGAGCTGACGGACATCGTGGTGCGGCATGACCGGCCGTTCTCCCGGGGGCAGGTGAAACTGACCGTCGGCGGGGCGACGGTGACGAGTGTGGCGCGTGCCTCGGCGGCGGCGTTTGGCGAGACCGCTTTTCAGCTGGCGGTGCCGGCGGTCGAGCATCCGGGGCCCTACCGGCTGGAGCTGCAGATCGACGGGCGGACCGAGCAGATCGAAGGCGAATTTCGGCCGGCCAAGCGCTGGACCCTGTTCGCCACGCTGCAGAACCACAGCGACATCGGCTACACCGACTACCAGGCCGGGGTGCAGGAACTGCACAACCGCAACGTCGACGATGTCGTGCGGTTGCTCGACGGACACTCGCAACACAAGTTCGTCCTTGAGTCGACCTGGCTGGCGGAGAACTACCTGCGTTCACGTCCAGCCGAGCAGGGCCGCCGTCTGATGGAACAGGCGCGTGAAGGACGCGTGGAGGTGAGTCCGTTCTACCTGAACCTGCTTACGGGACTCTGCACCGGGGAGGAGCTGCACCGGGCGCTCTATCCGGCAAAGCGGTTGCAGCGCGAGTTCGGGCTGCCGATGCGCGCGGCGTCGATCACGGACATTCCTTCGCACAGCTGGTTTCTGCCGGGACTGCTGGCCGACGCCGGCATCGGGAGTCTCTCGATCGGCAGCAACCAGCATCGCGGACCGATCCTGATGGGGAGCAATCTGGCGGAGACTTCCCCTTTCCTCTGGGAGGGGGCGGATGGCCGGCGCATCCCGGTGTGGTATACGCGCGTTTACGGGCAGATTCTCCGGCTGGTCGGGGACCGGGGCACTCCCGAGCGCCTGCAGCGGTCCCTGCCGCAGTTCATGGCGCGATTCCTTCGCGACGATTACCCGATGGACAGCCTGCTGCTCTACGGCCTCTACGGAGACAACATGGAGATACGGGAGGGCGAGGTGGAGCTGTTCGAGCAATGGAACCGGAAATTCGCCTACCCGAAGATCATCCCGTCGACGCATGCGGATTACTTTCAGCATGTGCAGGCGACGGCAAAGCACCCGCTCCCGGTCCATCGCGGCGATGGCGGGGCCTATTGGGAGGACGGCGCCGCCTCGTCGGCTGCGGAGACGGTGCAGAATCGCGACAGCCAGCGCCTGCTCCCGGCGGCGGAGATGGTGTCGGCGCTGGCGCACGTCTTTTCCCCGCAAGAGAGTTATCCCCACGAGCCGTTCACCGCCGCGTGGCGCGAGGTGATGTTCTACGACGAGCACACGTGGGGGGCGAACCGCAGCAGCACACAGCCGGACCGCGACGTCGTGCGCGGGCAATGGGACTTCAAGCAGGCGTTTGCCCGGCGCGGGCATATTGCGGCGCGTTCCCTGTGGATCGGGGGAATGAACCGGCTCGTCCGTCACATCAGCCTGCAGGGCCAGACGCTGCTCGTCTTCAATCCCGACGGACGCGCGCGCTCCGCCGTGATCGAGGCCGATCTCGACCCCGGCATGCGGCTGGTCGATCCGCTCACGGGCGACAGTCTCAAGACCACGGTCGTGCGCCGCGAGAGCGGCTTCGACCGGGTGCGATTCGTCGCGCAGGACGTGCCGGGCCTGGGTTACCGGAGCTACACCCTCCGTCCCGGACGCCCGGAAGCGCCGCCACCGTCGTCGGAGAACTGGGAAATCAAATCCCGGCACTACCGGCTTCGTCTCGATTCCCGGAGCGGGGCGATCGTGGAGCTGGAGGATCTGACGCTGGGCAGGCAGCTCGTTGATCCGCGTTCGTCGGACGGGCTCAACCGTCTGGTCTATGTTTCCGGAGGAGAGGGCAGCCGGGTCGTGAACAACAACACCGCGCCTGAGGCGGTGCTCCGGCGGGCCCCCGCGGGCAACGCCGTGCTGGTGCGCAACACCGGTGACTCCATCGTGGTGCGCACCAGCGCGCCCAATGTGCCGGAGATCGAGACGACCATCACCGTCTACGACGAGATCAAGCGCGTGGACATCGTGAACCGGATCGTGAAGACCGAGACGCGCGACAAGGAGGCGGTGTATTTCGCGTTTCCCTTCGCCGTCGATCCGCCCGAGCTTTCCTACGAAAGCCAGGTCGGCTGGGTGCGGCCCAACCGCGACCAGCTTCCCGGCGCGGCCCGCGAGTGGTTTGCGACACAGAATGTCGTGGTGGCGCGGGGCCGCGACCTTGCGGTGGCCTGGGCGTCGCCGGACGCACCGCTTTGCACGCTCACGGAGATCAACCGCGGCCTCTGGTTGACCGACCTGCCGCCGGCCAACGCCCACATCTATTCCTATGTGATGAACAATTACTGGACGACGAACTACAAGGCCTCCCAAGGCGGCGAGGTGACGTTCCGTTATTCGATCACGAGCGCGGCGAGCCTGAGCGCGGAGGAGGCGGGCCGATTCTCGGGCGACACGCGGTTCCCGCCGCTGCCCTTCCAGATGGTGCACACCGGCAGCAACCGGGTGCGTCCGGTCGGGCGCCCGCTGCCCGCCGGCCGGGGGGCGTTCTTCGAGCTGGATTCCTCGCAGGTGCAGGTTTCGGCGTTCAAGGTGGCCGAGGATGGCGACGGCTACATCCTGCGGCTGCGCGAGGTGGCCGGGAAAGACGGAACGGTCCGGCTGACTTCACCGCTTTTCACCCTGGGGGTGGTGCATGAGACCGATGCCTTGGAGGAAAACCGCCGCCCGCTGCCCATGATTGGAAAACGCACCGTCGACCTGCCGGTTTCCGCGCATCGTTACGCCACATTCCGGCTGCACCTGGCCGCACCGGCGAATGCCTCCGCGAAATAAGTTTCCATGAACCCCTCGATTCCCAATCCCAAGTTCCCTGCGTGGCATCGGCTTGCTCTGATGGCACTGGCGTCGGTTTCCACCCTGTCCCCCGCGACATCCACCGGCGCCCCGCGCCAGGCTGAGGTGGTGGTGGTGGGCGGCACACCCGCCGGCATCGCCGCCGCGATCAGCGCGGCCCGGCAGGGGCGGACCGTGCTGCTGCTGGAACGCCACGATCATATCGGAGGGCTGCCGGCGAACGGACTCGGTGCGACCGACGGTCGCGCCGGCGGCCTGTTCGCGGAGTTTGCGCGCCGGGTGTTGGCCGATTACACCCGGCGCTACGGCGCGGACTCGCCGCAGGTGCAGGAGTGCCACGAAGGCCGGCGGTTCGAGCCGTCGGTCGCACAGCGTGTGTTCGAGGAGATGGTGGCTGGCGAACCGAGGATAACCCTGCTTTACCGGCGTCAGTTCGATTCCGAGCCAGACAACACCGTGCTGGAGGGGCGGTGGCTGACGGCGATCCGGATCAAAAATCGCGACACCGGGGGGATGGAGGAGGTGAAAGGCGGGGTGTTCATTGACGCCACCTACGAGGGCGATCTGGCTGCCGCTGCGGGTGCGCCCTACCGGCTGGGACGCGAGGACCAGCGCGAGTTCAACGAGCCGATGGCCGGCCGCGCCTTCAAGGTCTGGCGTGGCGGGATCGCACCGGGCACGACCGGTCGGGGCGACAACGCCATCCAGTCCTACAATTACCGCCTGCCGCTGACGAAAAATCCCGCCAACCGGGTGCCTATCACGAAACCCGCCGACTACCGGCGTTCGGAATACGTTTCGCTGATCGACGACGTGCGCATGGGGCGGAACGTCGGCCTGCCCGGGCCGCGCCCGGAGATGGAGTGGGAGGGTATCGGCCGCGTGGTCAACATGGTGAAGCTGCCGAACGACAAGACCGACGCGAACAACCAGCACGCGGCCTTCATCTCGACCGACCTGCCCGAGGAGAACTGGCCCTGGCCGACGTCGACCTGGGAGTGGCGCGACCGCTACGCGCAGCGGTTGCGTGATTACACGCTGGGCCTGATCTGGTTTTGCCAGAACGATCCGGAGCTGCCTGAGGAATTCAGGCGCCTCTGCTCCGAGTGGGGACTGGCTCGCGACGAATATCCGGACAACGGCCATTTCCCGCGTCAGGTCTATGTGCGCGAAGGCCGCCGCATCATGGGCGAATATCTGTTCACGGCGCACGACACGCTGCCGGTGAGCAAGGGCGGGCGTCCGCCGGTGCACCGCGACAGCATCACGGCCAGCAGCTACAACCTGGACTCGCACGCCGTGCGCAAGCGCGAGGCGGGCATGCTGAACCTCGACGGCATCTTCAGCTGGCCGAACGCGCCCTACACCGTGCCCTACCGCGTGATCGTCCCGCGGGACGTGGACGGGCTGCTGGTGCCGGTGGCCGTGTCCGCCACGCACATCGGGTTCAGCACGATTCGCATGGAGCCGTGCTGGATGGCCGTGGGCGAGGCGGCGGGGATTGCCGCCAGTTTCTCCCTGAAGTGGCGGGTGTCTCTGCGGGAAATTGAGGTGACCGCCCTGCAGCGCGAGCTGCTCCGCGGCGCGGCGGTTCTGCTGCAGGTGCGCGACGTGACGCCTGAGCATCCGCATTACGAAGCGATCCAGATGCTGGGCCTGCGCGGCCTGCTGCCCGACTGGCTGGCGCGGCCCGACGCGCCGGCCGATGACGCGACCATCGCGGAGTGGCACCGTGTGCTTCAGCTGCCGGAGCAGCGGCTGGCCGCGGGTAACCCGACGCGAGCGGAGTATCTGCAGCTTTTATGGGAAAAGGTTTCCCGCTGAGCAAGCGATCAACCGAACCAAGCGAGGATGCCGTGACCAAGAAGCACAAGAAAACAGATCAGGTGGAGCCGAGGCCGGTTCCTGACTGGTTGCTAGCCAGGGGAAAGGAAACGCCCGCACAATGGCGCGAAAAGAAACGAGCCCAGATGGAAGCCGTGCACGCCGCCTTCCAGCGATACCAGGAGGGCTGCGCCTATTGTCCGGTATCCTACGCGGACATCGAGCTGATCGAGGCCAGGTTGGAGGCGATGCGGAAGGCGCATGCCCGAAAGCGCTAAGGTGTGTCTTCAAACCCGTTTGTCATTCCGAACGCAGTGAGGAATCTCCCGCAGCGAAAGTGATGTTCCCTGCGCACGTCGAGATTCCTCACTGCGTTCGGAATGACCGGAAGTGGAAATTGGTTGGTTTGAAGACACGCCATAGGCACCTCGGGTGCCTTTCTCAAGAGGGCGTGGCACGTCTTTGACGCGCGCCCTTGCCGGGACTCCTAAGCGGATTTCCCTATTCCGGAGTCCGCTTGCGGAATCTTGGCGTCCCGGATGGATATGCGGGTTTACTCGTGATGGGTTCAATGCCCTCAAGCTTGCTTCGGCTTGGGGTTGGGATTCCACGGCGAGGTCGTCGTGGCTTCAGGACGAAACACTGGAGCGCGGGTGACCCCGCCCGCGGGTTGTCTTGGCCAATGCCTCGGGGCTTGCCTCGAGGGTCTTTACTTGGCCGGCGTGAACTCAAGCACCTGGCCGTCGGCGAGCAGGCGCTCGCGAAGCCTGGCGTAGGGCACGTCCTGCACGGCGATGTCGGCGTCGATGGCCAGCGCGGCGGCGGTGGCGGCGGATTGGCCGAGAATCATGAAGACCGGTTCCATGCGGATCGAACCGTAGGCGATGTGCGAACTCGAGAGACACACCGGCACGAGCAGGTTGCCGGCCTGGCCCTTCTTCGGCACGAGCGAGCCGTAGGCGATGGCGTAGGGGCCCTTCGTCGAGGCGCCGATGTCGCCCTCGTTCTGCACGTAGCCTTCGGGGGTGATGTATCGCTGCGTGTTGTGCGAATCCATGCCGTAGGAGCCCATGCCGACCGACTCAGGGGGGGACCGGCGCTTGACGAGTTCGTTCTCAGTCATGACGAACTTGCCGGCCATGCGGCGCGCCTCGCGCACGTAGAGCTGGTGCGGCCAGTGGCCGTTGTCCTTGAACTCGTCCTTGGGCAGGCCCCAGCGGCGCATTTCCTTTTGCACGTCGGCGGGAATGCGCGGGTCGTTGGCGATGAAGTAAAGCCAGCCTTGCTGGTAGGTGATGTGCTCCCGGATGATCTCGCGGCGACGCTCATAGGAGGCGTCGGGATAGTCGTAGTTGTAGCCGATGTTGTCCGTGCTCATCGGCCCGTGGTTGTTGGTGTCGGTCTTGTGGTTCGGGATCGGATCGAATTTGCCGAATGTCTCGGTCCAGCCCGCGGCGTAGATGCGGAGCAGCAGCTCGTATTGCTGCGGGTCGTAGCCGGCGGGCTGGGGGAAGGGCACGCGGTTCTCCGGTGCGTCGGTGAGGCACATGCGGTAGCAGTAGGCCTGCACGCGGTGGTCGGCGGCGCCGTATTCGCCCGGGGGTTCCGGGCTGATGCGCGGGAGCACCCCGCTGGAGGGATCGCCGGGCACCACGTAGGGGCTGATCTTTTCCTTGAGGTGGCCGAAATGGTGCCGGTGGTGGAGCACACCGGTCTGGATGCCGTTCCATTCTTCGCCATACTGGCTCTTGGCTTCCCGGCCGACGTGGTAATCGACCCCGGCGGCGGCCATCAGGTCGCCCTCGTAAGTGGCGTCGATGAACATCCGGCCGGTGTAAGTCCGGCCGCTGAGCGTCGTGATCGAGGTGATGCGACCGTGGGATATTTCCACGCCTTTCGTGCGGTCGAGCCATTCGTCACGATGCACGGGGATCTGGTGCTCGCGGATGAAATCCTCGAATACCTGTTCGGCGACGTGCGGCTCGAAGTTCCACGCGGTCCGGGTGGCGTCATCGAGGGCGGTCTTGGTGCGTTTGCCCGAGCGATATTCCCCTGATTGCTGCCAGACCCAGGCGGAGGGTTGCTGATAATGCAGCCAGACGCGGTGGTAGAATTCGCGGGCGAGGCCGCCGATGACGGTCTTGTTGCCGGAGTCGGTCCAGCCGAGGCCGCCGGCGGAGAGACCGCCGAGGTGTTTGTCCGGACTGACCACCACCACGGTCTTGCCCATCTTGCGGGCCTGGACGGCGGCGGTGACAGCGGCGGAGGTGCCGCCATAGATGACCACGTCGTATTGTTCCGCGAGCGTGTTGCCGGCGGCGCACAGACCGGACAGCAGAAGGGGGATCAGCTTTTTAAGCATGGCATGGAGGGTTGGGGTTATGGGGAGGGGCTGAAAAAACCTGACGGAATTCGACCGGCCGATATTCCTCCGGCAAGCCTATGGGGCCCGGCGGGGAGTCGGGTTCCTTCATTACTATTCCGTGAGCGGCAGCACCCAGATATGGCGGAACTGGAGAATGCCGCCGTGATTTTGGAGCATGAACGGCTGGGGCGCGGGCGCGTCCTTCTGCTCCTTGCCACCTGCCGGGCTGCCCCCGGTCGGATGCGCGAGTTCGACGTCGTCATGGATCTTCACCCCGTTCAGCCAGAGCGTCACCCGGGCGTTGGCGGTCTTTTTTCCCTGCGGGTCGAAGCGCGGCGCGCTGAACAGGAATTCCAGCGACTGCCACTCGAGCGGGGGGGCCGAGGCCGTGATCCGGGGAACGGCCAGATGATAGACCGAGCCTTCGGACGTTTCCTCGGGAGGAAGGCCGAAGCTGTCGATCAGCTGGACCTCGTAGGAGTTGAAGAGGTAGATGCCGCTGTTGCCGCGGCGCGGGCCCAGCCCCTCGCTGTTGTAGGCGTGCCGAAACTCCAGGTAACCGTGCAGGTCGCCCCAGGCGTCACGGGTGAAGACCGAGCCCTTGGTCGGATCGATCTCCATAACTCCGCCGGGCAGGAGTTTCCAAGCGGCGGCTTCGCCGTTCGCGTGCCGGAAGTTACTGAGGCCGGTGTTGGCGTCGAGCAGGACACGGGCGCCGGACGGACGCCGGTCAAACGAGGTGACGCCGACCGCGATGCGTTGCAGGCGGTGCACCTTGCCGTTCACGTCGAGGGTGAGCTGGCCGTCTTCCAGCTGCCCGCTGGTTCCCCGACCAAGGAGGTGGAGGGTCCGGCCGGAGCGGATTCCGAGCAGGCGGATTTTGGGCTCGGCCGATCCGGTGTTCAGCACGGCCAGGAAATTGTCCGCCGGATAGGCGATCAGGTCGAGGGACACACCCTGGGTGGTCCAGCGTCCGACGAAGCCATGGGGGTCGATCCACCCGTCACCGGTGTGGGGGGCATCGAAGGGATTCAGGCCGAAGAGCTCGCGCGGAGACCGCCGTTTGCCGGGGGTGGCGGGTTCAGGATGTCCCTGCAGCAGCAGTTCGGAATTCAGGCGGTCTGCTTCGACGTGGCTCTTGCGCAGGGCGGGAAACTCCCGGAACGAGCCGATGAGCATGCGCACTCGCGCATCGGGAACGGTGGCGGCGAAGGCCAGGAGACGAGTGCGCTCGGCGTCGTTTCCGGCCAGCAGGTAGGCCGCCCATGCGTAGTGCAATTTTTCATCGAGCGGGCGATCCTTGCTGTTTTCCAGGCCGGCCAGCAGGTCGGCGAAGTGGCGGGCCCGGTCGGCTTCCGTCGCGGCAGCGGCGGTTTGTGCGACGGGCGTTTGCGCGATGATTGCGGGTGTCGCGCCGGCATGCGCGAGTGTGCATGGCAGCCCGGCGACGAGGGAAACGAGAGACAACAAGCGGCTACTACCGCGAAGCAGGGCATGTTTCATCATTGGGGTATTGGAGATATGCCATCCCTTCTATCAATAGTGGTATAGTTCAGTATAGACATCCTGGTTTGATTGTGGTCAATCGAAATAGTTTTCTATTTTAAGATACAAAATCCCTTTGCTTGGATAAGTTCTTTATTTTGATCCGCGTTCTGAATTGACGTATTAATTATTGACCTAGGTCAGTTTTAGCGACGAGATTTTCAACGTTTTATCCCATTACCCTCCACCCTTATGAATCCCCCTGAAGTATCCCGTCGCACGTTTCTCAAAACCGCTTCGCTGTTGTCGGCCTCGGCCTTTGCCTTTCCCGCCATCTTGCGTTCCCAAAGTCAGTCTCCGGGCAATCGGTTGAACGTTGCCTTCATCGGCGTGGGCGGCCGCGGACGCAACGCGGTGCTGGAGTTGCAGGAGGAAAACTTGGTGGCGTTCTGCGATGTGGATGACGGCAGGGCGGCGGTCACTTATGGAAAATTTCCCCAGGTGCCGCGCTTCCGTGACTATCGCCAGATGTTCGACAAGCTGGGCAACCAGATCGATGCGGTCCGGATCTCGACGCCTGACCACATGCATTATCCCATGGCCCTCGCGGCGCTTTCGTTGGGCAAGCATGTCTATCTGGAAAAACCGCTGACGCATACCGTCTGGGAGGCGCGACAACTGGCGAAGCTGGCGCGCGAGAAGAAGGTGGCGACCCAGATGGGCAACCAAGGGCATGCCAATGAAGGAGTCCGTTTGTTGCAGGAATGGTTTGAGGCCGGGCTCCTCGGTGAGGTGCGGGAGGTTTGCAGCTGGACCAATCGGCCGACCTGGGCCCAGGGATTGGACGCCCCGGACCATGGCAAGATGATGCCGGTGGTGCCGGCGGATTTCGACTGGGATTTGTGGCTGGGCGTGGCGCCCAAGCGCGAATACGACCCGGCCTATGCGCCCTTCCGCTGGCGCGGCTATTGGGACTACGGTTGCGGCGCCCTCGGCGACATGGCGTGCCACGTCATGGATGGAGCCTACAATGCCCTCAAGCTCGGTGCCCCGGTGTGGGTCGAGGCCACGAGCAGCAAGCAGACTGAAGTCAGTGCTCCGACCGCCGCGATGGTCACCTATCAGTTTCCCGCGCGCGGTTCGCTGCCTCCGGTCAAGTGGACGTGGTATGACGGGGGTTTTGCCCCGGTGCTGCCCGCGGATTTTGAAAGCGATCGCAAACTGCCGGAGAGCGGCACGTTCATCATCGGCAGCAAGGGCACCGTGATGGCCGACACTTATTATGGCAGCGTGCGCTTTGTGCCGGAGTCCCGGATGCGTGAGATCGCGCCGTCACTCCCGCCCAAAACGCTGCGGCGCTGCACGGAGGGACATTTCTATGAGTGGGTGAATGCCTGCAAAGGCGGCCCGGCGGCGGGTTCCAACTTCGATTATGCGGCTCCGTTCAGCGAAACCGTCCTGCTGGGTAACGTCGCCATCCGGGCCCGCAAGCGGATAGAATGGGACACCGCTGCGCTCAAGATCACCAATCTGCCCGAAGCCAACCAATACCTGACGAAGCAATATCGCCCCGGTTTCGGCGTCTGAAACTCCGCCCCTCATGAACGAGAAAAAAGACCCTGCTGCCAATTGCGACTACACCGCCGCCTTCCTGATCCTGAGGCTTTTCCTCGGCCTGCGCGCCCTGCTGGCCGGCTTGGAGAAGTTCGAGTCGGGCGGGCGCTACACCTTCGAGGCTTATTACCAAAACATGTCGCGGATGGCCACGGGCATCACCGGGGCATCGTTCCTGCCGCTGTGGGCGACAAAGCCCTTCGCGCTCTCGCTGGGCTACATCCTGCTGGCGCTCGGCGTCACGCTGCTGCTCGGGCTCAAGACCCGGTGTTCCCTGATCCTGATGGGGCTGGTCTACGTGGGGCTCTCCTTCGGCCTGATGGTCGTGCAGGAGACCGAAGGCGTGGCCTGGCTGGCCATCCATGTGGCCATCGTCGCCGGAGCCTTGGTCCTCGTGCGTCACAACCGCT
>Ga0255338_1001655_pt1 | contig 39662 bp, 43 predicted proteins | sample MeOH1_35cm_T4_19_FD_203715 | JGI IMG/M metagenome (GOLD analysis project Ga0255338, IMG submission 203715) | Sandy soil microbial communities from University of British Columbia, Vancouver, Canada - MeOH1_35cm_T4_195 | ecosystem: Engineered > Artificial ecosystem > Sand microcosm > Unclassified ... | reverse complement strand
AGAAAGATTAGGAAGGACAAGGGAGCAGGCAGTAAAGACATTGAAGCTACTGACAGGTAGATATAAAACAAACCGATACCGCTGATTCCCATATTCAGAAGAGTTGGGGTTAGAAAAAGCGCGGGCGTGATATTTTGCGCAAGTGTCAACGGCACTTTTTTCATCATGCTCCAAAACAGGATGCGTCTGGGTTCAATAGGTGAAGGAAAGAGCAGATTCACATCGCCCATGTTAAAAGAGTAGGACAGTTTTTGCAGGGAAGAAAAGAAAGACCAGAATAACAACGTGGAAACAAGCACCGCGTACAACCCTAGGATAATTTTCAGGGTTTCCGGGGAGAGCGAGGGTGAGTTTTTGCCCCGGTTTAGAAATACCGATCCAATGACTAAGACAAGCCAACCTAAAAACAGCGCATAGCTAATTGCTTTCTTGGGAGAACGTTTGATTTCGACCACATAGTTCTTGAGTTTGAGGAGGTCGAAGTGCAGCATGATCGTAAAATCATTCATCTGCGGTGACCTCCAGAAACACCTCTTCCAGGGAGGCTTTTTCTTCGCCCAAGCGCTCCCGAAGCTCATTCAGACTTCCTTCAGCGATAATCCTTCCGTTTTTAAGCATTATCACCCTGTCACAGATGTTTTCGATCGGATCGAGCAGGTGAGTGCTGATAAACAGGGTTTTGCCCGCAGCCTTCAACTTAACAATCAGGTCTTTGAGAGTTTTGATTGCTCGCGGATCAAGTCCTACCATGGGTTCGTCGAGGAACAAAACTTGAGCGCTGGAGATTACTCCGCAGCAGATTGAGAGCTTTTGCCGCATCCCCTTAGATAGGGTCTTGGCGAATTCATCCTTTTTGCCCCAAATCTCGAGCAATGTCATAAGCTCTTGCGCTTTAGGTTCCCAATCTTTAGCCTCGTAGGCGCTGGCAATAAACTGCAGATGCTGCCAGACAGTCAGCATCTCATACAGCTGTGGTACTTCCGGGATGTATGCGCTCAGGCGTCTGGCGCCGTGGGAACCTCTCGGGTGGCCGCCTATCTTAATCTCCCCGCTTGATGGACGTAAGAGACCGATTGCGCATTTGATCAAAGTGCTTTTTCCTGCACCGTTTGGGCCGAGCAAACCGACAGCTTCTCCTTGTTCAAGGGAGAAGCTGATATTATCTACTGCTTTCAGTTTGCCGTACCGCTTTGTCAGGTTTATTACCTCAAGAATATTTGAAGTTTGCACCGAATCCTTCACCCTCTCCGGCAGCCACTAAGGGAAATCTGTTCCTGCCATACTAATCTTACATTCTTTGTCAGCTAAAAAAGTCCTTTTTTAGCTGGAGAATTAGTTAGGACAGAGTTTCATTGAATATATACCCGTCCACAACCCGTAATGCCCTGTTTCTCATAAAGATGGCAGGGATCGAAATTGAAGACCAACATTAAAAGGCCACATCCGTTTGCGGCTGTGGCTATATTTTTACCAGTATGTAACCCAATTCTACATCAGCAGCCTGAGCAGATCCTTTTGGGTTTCTTCAACTCTCTCGGTGATGAACCTGACGAAGGGTTGGTCATCCCTGTGCGCCTTCTCTAACAAGCTGATATATTCATGTCTGAGAATAGGTGGGATAATCCCAATTGTATATCCCCTGCGTATCAGGCAGAGATTCATGAGAAGTCGTGCTACCCGGCCATTTCCGTCAATGAAAGGGTGAATAAACACAAAACGTTTATGGGCCTGAGCCGCATATTCTACCGGGTGAAGCTTGTCCTCGCTGTGGGCAAGCCAGAGGGCGAAAGAGCCCATGAGTTCGGGCATTTTCTCGGGAGGCGGGGTTGAGTAAGAAGACCCTGTGATAATAACCCGTTCCTGACGGTAAGTTCCGGCCATATCCGCATCAATTAACGAGTAAAAGAGGCGGTGGATAGTCTTAATTTGTTCTTCACTTATTGGCTCACCCTTGGCAACGGAATAAATGTAATCGTAGGCCTTGGCATGGCCCGTCGCCTCGTAGTAATCGCGTATAGGCTTTCCTCCCACGGTCAAACCGTCCTCAAGCAGTACTTTTGTCTCAGTTTCCGTAAGTGAATTGCCCTCAAGGGCATTGCTGGAGTAGGTAAGCCCAATCTTATAGTAATTTTTGATTTGTTTGAGGATATTTCCCTCAAAGGGGCGCAGGGTATCAATTTGGGACTTATACCTGTCAACTTTACTAAACAATCTGTTCAACCCCTCAACCAAATAGACCTTATCCTATTATACCATATTTTGGTTATGCCAACAACTCAGCTGACAAAGCTATTGCGGCGAGTTGCAGGTAATACAAGCGTCCGGTCGAAATACAATTAGTCGGTAGAAAAAAGTCGTAATGTCGGTGGAGTTTGCCGAAGCTTACTAAAATGTAAGATTAGCATTCACCTCCCTGTAAGGTTTTACCCTTAAACTCATTACAGGGGAGAAACTGGAAAGGGAGGAATTGGCATGGATGTGGTAAAAACTATCGACTTATGTAAAAGTTACGGCTCGGGGGCGGCCAAAGTCGAGGCCCTAAGAAATGTTAGTATTTCCATCAAGCAAGGGGAATTCGTAGCGGTAGTGGGGGCCAGCGGGTCCGGTAAAAGCACTCTTCTGCACCTCCTGGGCGGGGTGGACCGGCCCACTTCGGGTAAGGTAATTGTGGATGCGACGGACATTTATGCCCGAAGCGAAAAACAGCTGGCCATTTTCAGGCGCAGAAATGTGGGTTTCATCTTTCAGTTCTACAATCTGATTCCGGTGCTTACCGCTGAAGAGAATATCACCCTGCCCATCCTGCTGGACGGTAAAGAGGTTGACCAGGAATACCTGGAAGAACTGCTTGCCATTCTGGGGTTACAGGATAGGAGGAACCACCTGCCTTCCGAGCTTTCAGGGGGCCAGCAGCAGCGGGTTTCTATCGGTCGGGCCCTGGCCTATAAGCCTTCCATTATTCTGGCGGACGAGCCCACCGGGAACCTGGACAGCAAAAACAGCAAGGAGATAGTGGAATTACTGCGCCTGTCGGTGCAGAAATACCATCAAACCTTGGTAGTGATCACCCATGACTTGAACATCGCCTCTCAGGCCGACAGGATAATTTCCCTTGAGGACGGAGATGTGGCCAGGGATGAGGTGGTGCGAGCGTCATGAGGAACTATAAAGACATTACCTTTCGCTACTTAAAGGTGCAAAGAAAGCGGACCGTGCTAACTTTGATCGGGATCCTGCTTTCGGTTGCCCTGATCAGCGCCATAGGCACAATGATTGTCAGTATGCGGGATAAGCTGATTAGAGACGCTGTCAGGGACAACGGGGATTACCATGCGATCTTTCAAGGGGTGGATGCCGATAAGGTAATCAGGATCAAAAACAATACCCAAATCAGCAATTCCGCCGTTGTCGGCAAGGAAGGGGACGCAATTGTTTCCAGGATCAGTGCCAAAGAGAGCAATCCTGAAGCGCCCGCGTACAGGTTTTTAGGAGTAAAAGGCTATGACAGCGACGCTTTGCAGCTGCTTCCCCTCGAACTAAAGGAAGGCAGGCTGCCGCAAAACCCCGGGGAAATTATCCTGGATTACTGGGTTCCCGAATACCTTCCGGACAAACCTAAACTTGGTGACAAGATCAAACTGAACCTTGGAGTCCGGAAGGATTCTGATGGCAGGGAAATGGCGGGCAGCGAATGAAGCAGCGCCGAGGTCTTTGAACATGGTTCAGACCGGGAGTTTACTCTGGTAGGGCTGATCAAACCCCAAATAGCCATGCCGGGCGGTTACTCGGCCAATGGGATCACCTTTGTCGATAGCAAAAACCTAATACCAGGCAAGAAATACAATGTCTATGTTAAACTGAATACGGTAAGCGAGGTTCATGCCAGAGCGCTGCAGGTGGGCAGGGACGCGGGTTTGCCGGTCCCGCAAGAGGCACTTGGCTCCCAGGGAAGCGGATCCCAAAGTGTAACTACTGTCGGCAAGACCGATCCGATAGAGTTCAATGAAAGATTGCTGCGGCTGTCCGCCCAAAGTATCGACAAGAGTATGAATCAAGGTCTGACCTTAGTGCTGAGCTTCTTGATTGGCTTGATTATCGTTTCTACAGTGGCGGTTATCTATAATGCTTTTAATATTTCCATCTTGGAGAGGATTTCCCAGTTCGGACTGCTGCGCAGTATCGGGGCTTCTCCAAACCAGATCAGGGGAATTGTTTTGCGGGAGGCGGGGATTCTCGCTGCCGTAGGGATTCCACTTGGGCTTCTCGTGGGTGTGTATGGGATGAGAGTAGTTCTTGCGGCGGTCAGCCGGTTTAAGTTTCAGCCATTTGACGACCTGCTTGTCGTGGTATCACCCGTGGTACTGCTGGTTAGCGCAGGCCTGGGCCTCCTTACTGTCTACCTGTCTGCCTTCGTGCCGGCCCGCCGTGCGGGCAAGGTTTCTCCCTTAGAGGCGGTCCGCAACGCGGGAAGCTTCAAAAAGGAGAAGTTTAAGAAAATCAAGCGGTCAAGGCTGGCCAAGCTCCTGTTCAGGGTCGAAGGGGACATTGCCTTTAAGAACCTGCGGCGAAACAGGGCCCGTTTCCGGATTACCGTTTTTTCTATGGTCATCAGTATTACGCTTTATATCATCTTTGGCAGCTTTGTCAGTTTTATGTTTAAAGCTGGAGTAGTTCAGAATTCGATTGGGGATTTTTCGGTTTGGGTGAACGAAGTGGACGAGGACGGCTTTTCACCGGCCAATTATAGCGAAATCAAGAATATACCTGAGGTGCAAAATGCTTACAAGGTGATGACGGGGAGCGTTGTACTGGAGGTGCCGGAAGAAAAAATTAACCCCAAGTTTGCTGCCAGCAGACCTGAAGCGGTCCTTGATAAAACAGACGGTAAGGTATCCCTGTCCAATAACCTGTTTCTTTCCTACGGAGATGAGGGGTTGACCGAGGCTAAACAGTATTTGAGGGAGGGCAGCATTGACCGGGAGGCCTTGAATAGGGAAAACGGTGTCCTACTGGTGCAGACCGACAGATTCCGGGACGACAAAAGAAAAAAGAACATGATGTTAGACATTGTCCAGTACAAAGTAGGAGATGTGATTCCCCTAAAAGTGCAAGATCCTAGATCGGATAATGGTTTCTCGAAGACGGTTAAGGTGCTCGGGATCCTGAACAAAGGTATTTTGGACTCCGAGTATAACCAGAACGGCGGAACTCTGTTAATCACGACAGAAAAGGTATACCAGGAGGTCACTGGCAACAATACCTTTAAGAAGGTGATCATTAACCTTAAGCAGGGCGCCAACCGGGAAGCGGTAGCTAACTACCTTGACCAGCTTAAAGAAAGAGATCCCAAGTACTCGTACATCGACTCCACCGAACTGGCCAAGCAGGAACGGGAGTCTGGCCTGGCCATAAGCGTTTTCCTCTACGGCTTTGTGGCAGTAATCGCGTTAATCGGCGCACTGAATATAGTGAACACTATCAGCACAAGCCTGGTGCTTCGGACAAAGGAACTCTCCGTTCTTCAGGCCGTGGGCATGACAGGGGCAGGGATTAAGAAAATGGTCTGCCTGGAAGGCGCTTATTACGGGATTATTGCCTCCTTTTACGGCGGCCTCCTGGGAACGGGGCTTTCCTACCTACTGTTCCGCTTCATCTATGAGATCAGGGAGTTTGATTGGTTTGTCCCGTGGAACCAGATTATTATTGCTGTCGTGGGAGCTGTTGCCGTTGCTTTGTTGTCCGGCTACCTGCCCCTAAGAAAACTGCAGCGGAATAACATAATGGACAGCATTAGGGTGGAAGTTTAAAACTAAAGGGGCAGTCCCAATAGTAGTATGGCAGAATACTCATCCCCACTTGGTAACCGTGCGCGAAAAAGTTGAAAGCGACCCCTCAAACCCACAGTATGTGGAAACCGTGTGGGGAGCTGGGTATAGGTTCAGGGTGTAGTGCAATAACCATATCTATACCAGTAGCACTCTTCCGCAATTGCTGTTAAAGCGTGGGACTATTGCTATACAATTATCTCCATGCTATGATAAAGGAAATAACTGGTATGTTGTTCGTCCGGGGGAAATGTGAAATGATTTTTGATAATAAACCTTTGAATTTCGGTGTGATCAAAGAAAGACTTGAAGATTTGTCACAGTCCTTGGCTTCTTTGAGTCAACAAATCAGCGCTGTCCTCCTCTTTGGCTCTTTAGCAAGGGAACGGGAAACCCCCCTGAGCGATGTTGACCTAGCTGTTTTGTACTCAAAACACCTTCGTGAGGATGAACTAGGGAAAGTTCACAGCCATGTCCATGACATTATCGCTGACTTACTATCGACTGATGACATTGATTTAATTAATCTGAACATCGCTCCGTTAACTATGCAATATGGGGCTATTAAGCAGGCTAAAATTCTAGTTCTCAATAACAAGGCAGAGTACATCGACTTTTGGGATAAAACTGTGAAGTATTACCTGGATTTTAAGCCGTTACTAGATGAGTGCAATCAGGCGCTGTTGGAAACTCTTACGGGGAGGGCAGTCCATGGATGAAAAACTCGCCTTTCAGATTAGACAAATCAGCAAATATCTTGCAAGATTAACCGAAGTGGCAAAAACCTCTCAACACGAATTCTTGGCAAATTCTATCTTACAGAGCGCTTCTGAACGCTACCTGCAATTATGTATTGAGTCTTGCATCAATGTCGGTAATCGTCTTATCGCCCTGCTCCAAGTAGGTCAACAATTTGACGTTCCAAAAACGTATGCCGATGTTTTCCGGGAATTAGAAAAGCACAAGATTACCCATGATTTGGAACCAGCCATGATAGAAATGACAAAGTTTCGTAACCGGCTGGTGCATGTTTATTGGGAAATTTCGCCGGATGTCATATACCAGATCATTCAAAGCAGTCTAGCCGATATTGATTTGTTCCTAAGGCAGATAGCCCATTATGTAGCCGATAATAATCTCTAAGACCACTGGCCAAGCAAGGACATCATTGAGTCCTTTGCTGCTTTAGCTAAAAATGCTGCTTGTTGACCAGCCGTCATATTCAGATGTGAAATAGACATATAGAACGTCACAGCTTAATTTAAGTTGTGACGTTCTTATGTTTTCCTCAAGAGCATGGTGTGTGATATTTTAAAAAATTTGGCAGGTTTTGAAACCTTTTGCCGTATTTTCGCGTCTATATAAGTGAGGGGTTGTGATCGAGCAAATATAAGCTTTGCGCTGATACCTGATGTAAAAATTTAGGAATTATTAATAATTTGTTTAGAAAAAAGCAAGCTATGGAAAGTAGAATGTTCTTGAGGCAATTTCTGTTTGCTGGGAGGTAGGACAATGGAAACTCTTAAAATTCTCTTGGCAGTTCTTTTAATAGCAGCTGTTTTTTGTGCAAACTTCCTTTGGGGAAGACTAGCCGGGAGAAAAAGCAGGGACAGTGGCAAAATCGAAGATACCCCTTGCCAAGTTGATTCACAATTGGAAGAAACTTACTAAGCTAAGGAATCTATCCGAGAAGGAGTCTTGGGGAATTTCCAAGCACAAACTCTGAAGTTTCCCTGAGCTACCAGATACTGGCTCTGGAATTTGTCGTATTCTATGCATTGTCTTGCCGTCTTTATCAGCTTGGCCAAATGGCTGCGGAGAGCAGAACTGTAAATACCCACAAACCGAGGAAACGATGACAATTAATTATGCTAGCTGCAGCGAAGGAATTTTCGGGAAACATGTGGAATCTTTGAAGAAGTGGAAGATGCACAAACAGTTTACGATTATGCTCTTTTACATTTCTGCTCAGAGGCTTATGATTGACATAGTCTTGGAGGTGACAGAATGGATGCTGAAAAGGATGCATTCCTAAAAGCGTACAAAGACAATTATGCTAAGGTTCTAGCGTATTTGTATATTCTAACGGCAGACCAGTCCTTAGCAGAGGACCTTGCCCAGGAAACGTTTCTGCGAGCTTACAAGGCAATTGGAGACGTGAAGGATGAGTTGTGTTTAACTGCGTGGTTAATAAAGGTTGGGCACAACATTTTTCTTGACCACGTTCGAAAGAAAAGTTCAAAAGAGGTAGCCGTAGATAATGCCGAACTTCAAAACGTGTTGCGTGTAGAAGGAACTCTTGCGGCACAGGTTGAAAAAAGGATCATGTCCGAATGTATACAAAGTAAGCTCCTTCTTGTTCCGGAAAACTATCGTGCCGTTTTGTATTTAGATTCACAGGGCTACAGCAATCAGGATATTGCAGGCATTCTAAATTGCTCCCTGGCAAATGTAAAAATTAGACTGCACAGGGGAAGACAAAAGCTTAAGGAGATTCTTGGCAACGCTTGTTCCTTCTACTATGATGAACGAAATGTGATGTGCTGTTCCCCGAAAGATTAAGGAAATCATTTTACTACACCTGTTTTTGCGAAATGGGTGTATCTTTTTTCTTTCCGGTATCGTCTATACCTACAAAAGAAAGGAAGGCGATGACTTGTGAGTAGCTGTGGTAAAGGAGAAAAGGCCAATGGTGTTGGCGAATGTGCGTGTGAAGGTTCAAGAATTTGTAGTGACGGGGTAGCTTATGTAACGAAACAATTGGAACTTCCAGCAAAAAAGGCAATTATATGTTGTGAAGGAGGGTGCATTAAAGGGGAAATTGCCCGGGTGGCGACCAATTTTCTTGCTTACAAACTTCAAAAGAGTGCAACTGTAAGAATATGTCTAGGTGATGCCGCAACCGGCAACTCCGGATTTATTAATCTTGTTTCCAGAGCGCCCCAGGTAATTGCGATCGAGGGCTGTCCGCTGCAATGTGGAACGGAGATAATCAAAAGAAGGCTACCGGATTTTAGCCCAACGATTGTTGACGCAAGCCAACTTTATAGTTTTGATAGAACAAAGTATTTTGAAATACTAGATATGCCCAGGCCGGAAATTGAAGGTCACGCCATAAAAGTTGCTACTTACATTGAGGAAAAATTCTTTTCGTAAGTGAAGTGTTTTTGAAGGTTTAGTGAACTACAAAAACTATTACCCGATGTCTCTCAAGGAATACTAACCCACCAGTTACGCGAACTCGAACGACTTCATCGGCTTAACTAAAGGGGTTAGGCAGCTATTGGAAAGAACCCGGGGGATATGGTTCACCCGGTGATTAGACAGGATACGGAACCAAGAACGATAGAAGTACCGGAGGATTTCCAAAACTTGCTTGAACAGAACCCCGAAACAAAAGCGTTATTTGACAAGCTTTCTTTCACTAACCGGAAAGAGTATGTCCAGTAGATCACCAGCGCAAAGAAGGAAGAAACTCGGGAACACAGATTACTCGAGTCTATGGAGAAATTAACAAAAGGGCTTAAACGCCCCTAAAATGGGGCTTTATGAATCGTGGCGGGTCCGGACCGGGCCTGCTTTTCTTTGGTCTAAAAGGGAAAAAAGCCGTTGGCAGAGAATAGGACAGAAAGGGAAAAAAGGACTGATCCAATGCAGAACACCTTACCCACGATACTAAGCGTCGATGACGAGGATAAGATGTGGTAGTCCTGGACTGGATGATGCCGGGGATGAACGGGCTTGATGTTTGCCGGGCTATCCGCAACTTTCGTGGCATCCCGGTTATCTTCCTGACGGTCAAATCTGACGAAGTGGATAAACTCCTGGGGCTAGAATTAGGAGCAGATGAGTATATCATCAAGCCTTTTTCGCTACGGGAGCTGGCGGCCCGGATCCGGGTGGTGCTGCGCAGGGTACAGAAACCTGCCCCAAATGAAGCAGTGCAAACTGATAGGCTGGAGCAAGGCGATTTAACGGTCTGTTTCGACAGGCATGCGGTTCTTAAGGCAGGGAAGGAAGTCCTGCTGACGCACAGGAAGGGCAGATAAATCATGAATCGCCGGCCCCGAATCCAAACAACAGTTCCCAAAACACCAGTTATGTGGTGAAATATGGGTAGATAGTGTGCCGCCTCTAAATGTTAATTTAGGCGGGGGAGGTTCACATCACAATCAAGTTTTAGAGAGGAGCTATATGGATGAATTTAAAAATCTTTAAGGGTTTTGAGCGGTTTGAGGATCATTACCCGACAGAGGCTGTAAAGTATGCTTTGGCGAATAGAGAGGAAGCGGTTCCGGAGCTGCTTGAAATATTAGAATACACTCTGAGTGAAGTAGAAAATTTATCAAAAGACGCAAAGTACCTGGTTCATTTCCCTGCTATTTATCTTCTCGCATACTTTCAAGAGAAGAAAGCGTATGAAAGTATTATCAAGATTGCATCCCTACCAGGTGAACAGATATTTGACTTACTGGGTGATACAGCCACCGAGGATTTCACAAACATACTTGCCTCAGTCTGTGATGGAAATATAGAACCAATCAAAGGAATTATAGAGAATTCTTCATTGGATGAATATGTGAGAACAGAGGCATTAGAATCTCTTTTGATCCTATTGAATAACGGTGTGGTTTCGAGGGATCAACTCGTTTTCTATTTCAAAGAGCTTTGTAATGGAAAGCTTGAGGTAGACTATAGCTATGTGTGGGATACACTTCCCAGGTGCTGCTCGTTGATACACCCCGCAGGACTAATGGACGAAATAAAGCAGGTGGTAGAAGATGGAAAAGTAATGGAAATCATCGCTAACCTGGACTTTATGAACCGTCAACTTAAAAGGTCAGTCAAAGAGGTTCTGGATGAACTAAAGGAAGATGAAGATTATTCCTTTATCTCTGAAGAAGATGTATATTCGTTGGAAGGATGGGTTGGAGGCTTTTTTTACGAAGAGGATGATGGTGACGAATATCCGTTTGATGAGGATGATGAAAATGAGATGGAAGGCGAGCGGTTTATGAGGAGTTTCTTAAACGAGTACATGGGTAATCAAAATTTGATGAATGTGCCTTTCAGGCGGGAAAGCTTTGTCGGACGAAATGATCCATGCCCTTGTGGAAGTGGAAAGAAATATAAAAAGTGTTGTCTTAGGAATGAAAAAAAGTAGCGATCAAGGCACGTGGAGTCGTGGTAAGGATATATCGGGAGGATGTAGGCAGTAACGACGAGAGTAAATCTTTGGACTGTACGAGTCTTGAATTTCTTTCAGAAATCCAGTATCAGACAATAATCTCTAAGACACTGGCCATAGCCGCCATTACTGACCGGCTATGGCCCTATTTTTTCTTTCGCTCCTTTCCAAACCCTCGATCAGACTAAATTATTTTTGGGCAAAATATGCAAATCCTGCTCAGCCCCCGGAGGTTTCCTTTTACCCTTGACATCTACTCGAAAACGCCATATAGTACATTATAGCACCAATGCACTAATGCACAGCTGAATGGAGGTGGCGTATGCTCCTAAACATAGATGGAATGAAGCCTATTTATGTGCAAATTGCCGAGTGGTTGGAAATAGAAATTCTGCATGGCAATATTGGCTGCGACGAAAAAGTATACTCCCAGTACCAGCTGGCTGAAATGTTCAATATTAACCCGGCGACTGCCGCAAAAGGTCTTAGTCTGTTGGCAGATGAAAACATCATCTATAAAAAAAGAGGGTTGGGTATGTTTGTCGCAGCAAACGCCAAGGAACTCATACTTCTTAAGCGCAAAGACCAAACCTTAAAGCAGCTCCTGTTCGGGGTGTTAACCGAAGCGGAACGCTTGGGGGTAAGCGATGAGGAGCTTTTTGAGATGATTAAAGCCCTAAGAAATTAGGAGGAGGGAAAAGCATGCCGGTCATAGAATCCAATGAGCTGACAAAGACCTATGGCAGACTACCAGCCATCAACAATTTGTCGTTTAACATTAAGGAAAACAAAATAACCGGGCTAATTGGGCGCAACGGCGCAGGCAAGACTACCCTGCTTAAAACCATAGCGGGTTTTTTGAAACCAACCTCTGGAAAAATTAAAGTCTTTTCGGAAAACCCCTTCAATAGCCTTAAGGTCTCAGCAAACTTAATCTTTATTGACGACAATATGAACTTGGCTCTGCCCTCACTCTTACGACTGGTTGATATCCTGGAGTCCGCCGGCAGGTTTTATCCAAATTGGGACAGGGAACTTGCCACTCGTTTATTCGATTACTTCGATTTTGACCCCAGGCAGCGACACCGCAGCCTGTCCAAAGGGATGAGAAGCACCTTTAATATGATTATCGGCCTGTCAGCCCGCTGCGCGCTAACCATCCTGGACGAACCCACAACCGGCATGGATGCGGCTGTGCGCAAAGACTTTTACAAAGCGCTGCTTAAAGACTATATCGCATACCCGCGCACGATTATTGTTTCCAGTCATCTGTTAAGCGAAATTGAGGATGTGTTGGAGGATATTCTCTTGCTCAAGGATGGCGAAAAGTGCGTTCACCTGCCGGTAAGCGAACTTAAGGAATTGGCCGTCGGGCTGAGGGGCAGGGTGAACATAATCAACGAATTGGCGCGAGGCAGGCAAGTTTATTACAGTGAAACTTTCGGTAAGGACAGTATATATATCGTCGTAAAAAACGAGTTTACAGAAGCAGCTCTGCAAAGCGCCAGACTCGCAGGAGTGGAAATCACACCCGTGGCAGTTGATGACCTAAGTGTTTATCTTACGGCCAGATCCAAAGGGGGAATCGATAATGTCTTTAAGCGAAACTAGTTTATTCCAAGTGGCGAAACGGCAGTATCTGTATAAGTTTAAAGCATGCTCACCCCTACTTTTTGCGCTGGCAGTGGTCCAAGTATTGACTATATTAACCGCTCAGGGCGGTACCAGCTCGGCAAGCACCGGTGGAAGCGGCATCACCGTAAGTGTGTACAGCTATTCAAGTAATCTTGTTATTGCAAATACAATACTGTGGGCTTTTTTTGCTGGCTTTATCTGTACAACTCAAACAACCAAGAGTATTGATTTTGCTTATGTCTCCAATCGTCTCAGCAGCAACATTTCAAGTATTGGATTTCTGCTCACTGCCGGGATTGCGGGTGGAGTTTTGGCAACTCTCAGCGGCACATTGATTAGAGTTATGGTTTTTTTTAAACTGGGCAGCAAAAATATTGCCCCGGAGAATTTCTTTGTTCCGCCCCAGGATTTGCTCTTGGGCTGCCTGGCAGCCATTCTATACATTACTCTGTCTAGTTCTATAGGGTATTTTGTTGGAACGTTGATTCAAGTCAGCAAGGCATTTATCGTATTGCTGCCATTGTTCTTGGTGCTGGCGATGCGCTTGTCATTGGGTACTCTTATTGATGCTGTTACTAAAGAAAATTCGCTATTACTGTTTGCGATAAAAGTGCTCGCCATCAGCGTACTGCTGGTTTGGAGTTCGGCCCTATTATCCAACCGGTTGGAGGTGCGAAGATGAACACTGTATTGTTTCCAGGCCTTTTAATCGTACTGGTTCTTTTACTCCTGGCGGCATTAGGCTCACTTACCTTAAAACGTGGTGGTTTCCCGGCAACAAACTTTCTTACGCTCAAAAATCTCAGATGGGTTTTCGCAGTTTATACTATAGTGCTGCTTCTTTCCATGGCCGTACTGTACAATTTGCCTCAGGTGGGGTTTTCCGGTTCGACCAGGTTTCCAGTCGCAAGTGTTGACCTATTTGGTGCCGCCCGGACAGGAAAATTGGAGCAAACACCCGGAGTTTTTGCCAAGGGCAAATGGAGCTTTGACTACGGTGCCGGTCAGCTGGAGATAGCAAGGGAACCGGAGATAATGATTTGGGCCCAGCGCAAGGACACGGAAGACGGCAAGCTTGAGGTAGGTTTTTACCTAGCAAAAACTTCTCTGGAAGGGGTTGATTATACGGACAAAATTGAATCGCCCAGCGTAGAACTTAGTGGCAGCAGGCTCACGGTAAAAAATGCGTCCCATTATCAAATCAAACTGGCTAAGTTTACCCCTGACTTTACCGTGAGTCAATTCTCTGGGGGTGCATCTGAACAGATAGTAGGCAGTTCTTCCTTGCCTGGCGTGCTTTTTTTGCGCTTTCCCAAAAACGTGAACATAGATAATAGGCAAAGTGGGATTCTGTTTGTCAGTCAATGACTTAACGGGTAAAGCGTAACTGTTTTGCGTTTTACCCGATTTCTCTTTTCATCCAGTCGTCAAAGTTTTTGCCCTCATGGACGAAGTTCGGATGGAGTATAAAAGTTTACACCGCTGATCATAGACGTCAGGGTTTTGTGGTGTGAGTAATTTAATAAGATTTTCAGCTTTCAGTGAACCTTCCTCCGTACTTCCGCATCTAATGAGTGAAAAACGGGGGGGAGGTGCGAACTGTTGGAATTGGTACTGGAACACATAGGAGGAACAAATTTGGACTCGGATGTACGTCTTGCCAAAAATGGAGACGCTGCGGCGTTTGAAAGACTGGTTCAGGAGAACAAGATATCTATGTACCGGGTAGCCAAAGGTATATTGAAATCCGAGGCGGATGTCGGCGACGCGGTGCAAGAGACAATACTTAAGGCCTACAAAGGGCTGCCGAGTCTCAGAAAACATGCGTATTTCAAGACCTGGCTTATCAAGATCCTGATAAACGAATGCAATAGCATCTTGCGGCGTCAGAAGAGGATAGTGCTCATGGGAAAAATAAAGCCGGATAACGCTGGAACACAAACGGACCATGATTCGGCTGAATTAATGAACGCTGTAAAATGCCTCGATGATGACCTTAGGGTTGTCACAATTCTCTTTTACTTTGAGGATTTGCCAATAAAAACCATATCATCCATAGTAAACGTTCCCGAAGGTACGGTTAAGTCCAGACTCTCCAGGGCCAGGGTGAAACTCTATAATGTGCTCACAGGAAAGGAAGGTGTTCAAAATGAACGAAAGGCAAATAGATAGTTTTTTGAAGGAAAAAGCCAGAACGGAGCAGATAAGGGTATCTGATCAGGTGGAGGAACAGATCAGCTGCACCATGCAGCATCTGCCGAGGCACAGAAAAGCGCTGAAACCCGGCTTAGCAATTGCAGCCGTTCTGTTGGCTTCTGTGGTCGCGCTTACCGCCATATCACCAACCTACGCCGAAAACCTCCCAATTCTCAAATCTGTGTTTAAGTACTTGGGCCGGTCGGGTGACTATACACACAGCCAGTATTCCAAGTACGCCACACAAGTTAATCAAAGCGTCACAGACAAAGGCTATACGGTTACTGTCAACGAAATTGCTGCTGACGACAACTTTGTAGTAATCAGCTTCACGGTAAACAGCAGCAAGGGATTCTCCAAAGATTTATCCGCAAATCCCTATTTATTTGGCAGCCTTACCGAGAGTGGAAGAATTATTGCTAACGGCACCGGGCGAGCAGAAATGGTAGATGAGAATACTTTTGCCGGTTACACCTCCTACTTTGTGGGAAGGGACAAACTGCCCGAAGAATTAAGCCTTAACTACAAAGTGGAACAAGTTGACGATACCAAGGGCGATTGGAGTTTTAACTTTAAGACGGCCAAACAAGGTACAGGAAAGGATTCAAAGGTCATATCTCCAAATATAGCGGCATCTCTTCCTTTCACTGAGTTCAAAGTGTCCAAAGTGATTCTAAGCCCCTTTGCCAATACCCTTATGCTTAACGCTACCCACTCCAAGTGGCCAAATCATTACGGATTCTTTGTCCTAGACGATAAAGGCAAAGCCTTATACGTAAACGGCGAGAATGAACGCGGCAGAAACCTGGAAAAAAACATTCCCGGTCAACAACCTTCTACAGAACAGGAAGTGTTTTTTGTCAAAGGCAAGGAAGAGCCTAAGGAACTCACGTTAATTCCTTACACGTTTGATCCCAATTACGATACTAAGCCCCCAGTTTTCCTGTCAGCCTCCGCTAGAAACCTTCCGGTGGTCTTCACACCGGGCAACAATACAAAAGTCACCGTGACAAAGATCGAGTCTAACGCGTCCGGGGCCGAAGTTCACTATACAGTTGAGGGATTATATCCTTACGGCTATGCTGTGAAAATGGTCTTGCTGGACGAAAAAGGAAATACAGTTTTTCCCAAAGATGGCGGCGAACAGCTTATAGACCCGGAAACCAACGAATTTGTAGCTCGGTTTAACCGTCTAGACAGTAACAAGGAGTACAAGGTGGCCACTCCCCAGCTAAACGACCTTGAGGTATTGATGGACAATAAAATTACAGTACCACTAAGGTGAACAAGTCATTGGTTGAATTAAACCGGTAGTAACGAAAAGCTGGTATCATGGGTCCATGGACCGTGATACTGGCTTCTGTCCGTTACACAAAACCTTTTCCCCAGCCTTTAGTCTAATGGTCAGATCCAAAGAGAGGAAGTAGCTATTTGACGTTGACATTTAAAACGCTTAAGATCTTAGGCATGACTGCAGCTATTACCTTCTTGTTATTAGCCGGATGCACAGCCCAGGCTTCCGAGGGGTCAGATTTAGGTTCCTTAAAGGCCGGCAGTCAGCCCGGACCTTCCGGTAAAACGGTCACAACCACTGGCAAAGATTCCCCGGCTTCTGGAACAGGCTCCTCACCCCAAATATCCGGGGAAGCAGCCATAACCATTGATATGGAGAAGAAAAAAGTCCTCTATGCTAAAAATATCAGCCGGAAGATGTACCCGGCCAGCACCACCAAACTTATGACAGCCGTACTGTTGGGAGAAAACAAGAAGCCCGGCGCGGAGTACAAATGGAGCAGGTGCCAGGGATAAAGCAGGTAATCTCAGCATTCCAATCGAAAATACCAATAAGCTTTTAGGAAAAAGTGGCAACGTCGGTGGAAAGACCGGATATACAAGCATGGCCGGCAAGAATTTGGTGGCTTTTTACGAGCGAAACGGCAGAAAGATTGTCGGAGTAGTAATGAAATCTAAAGATGATGAGACATTGTTTGACGACATGCAAAGAATTATGGATTGGAGTTATACACGGGATTGATTAATAACCGCAGGGGTGAAAGTGGCAATTCGCAATCCCGACGGCGGGAAAATAATTACGGTTAGTTACCCTCTGTGGAAGGTTGAACCGTCAGAATCTATCAGGCTAAAGACTGTTGATGCGCCTTAGCGGAACTAAAGGCCAGGCCCATCCGTGTAGATAAGAAGTTGGAACACACAGTTAAGATTACAAGTGTGGAGCTTGTTTACCTGGACCTCAGCCCATTGGACCGGAATACGGTTGAGTTGTTTTTTGAAATTTGTAGGTCTAGATGACAATGGAATGGAGTTTCGCCAATATGTCTATGCCCGGAAGGATCAAACCGGGCGAGCTCCCTGGGAACGGCCTTAAATTTACTCAGATGTTTTGCCGGTTCATCGGCCCACTATAAGCTAAGCCATCTCTTTGCTCAGATTTGCTAACAAGAGATGGCTTTCCTATGGTTGTCATTTATCAGTTGTTTAAGCTCCTTTGCCTTCGAAGTTTTTTCAATCTCGGAGAACCATTGTGTATGCTGATTTGTCTAACTGGTAGGAGTGATTTTCATACATGATTAAAACCAATGTACCCAAATGGCAATATATCGTACAATTTTAGTAGAGGTGATTATAGTGGATAACTATTTAACCGCTACTGAAATTAAGCAGAAATATCGACTCAGTATTGCAGGTTTACTTCATTGGGAGCGGCAAAGAAACAACCTTATCGGTGAGCAAGCAAAAAAGATTGCAGCTCTCGCTAAGAAATCAAACCGGGTCTTGGTTGTAGAAAACCTAAAATTCCGGGACGACAAGAGTGTTAAATCCAAGTTCAATCGCATAAGCCACGGATTCGTCTGGTCTAAATTCCTAGCAATGGTCGAAAGAGCAAGTGCCAGGGAGGGTGTTCCGTTAATCAAAGTCAAACCGCCCTACACCTCAGTAATTGGAATACTAAAATACCAGCAGCAATACGGACTCTCAAACCATGAGGCAGCGGCTTATGTAATAGGGCGCCGGGGACTCGGCTTTGAAACTGAGCAGATCCCAAAACCCTTACAAAAATTTGTTTATGGAAAAAAACAGCCGGAGTTTGAAAGTCTTAATAATTGGCAGCAGTGGAGTTCAATTAAGAAATCCATTCTAAAACGAAAGGAAGTGAAGGATCTGAGTTTCTGGCAGCACACCAGGAAACAGATTGTTTAGTTGAGCAATTGGGATTTTGATATGGCAGCAGTACACGCAGTGAAAGGCTGTTGTCATTTAGAAACCTTAGGCGGTGGGTAACACCCCCTTTCGGGCAGGACAGCGAAAGCTGGCGATCGTTAACGGTCACCCGGAACATAGGCGAAAGTCTATGGCTGAGCAACTGAATCCTGTGAAGTTGCCTCTCGTATAGTCGACGAGAGAAAAACCTACGGTTTTGTATGTTTTATGCAGTTTTTGGTAGGTTTTAGAAACCAGGAATATAATTGGCCACAAGCAGAAGGAAAGCATGGATAATCGGCCTTACCATCCTCGTCATCCTGGCCCTGTTAGGTTTTGCCCAATCCCCCCTGTTCACCGTGCAAAACATAGTCCTTCAAGGCAACAAAACCGTGCCCAAAGAGGATCTGCTCGCCCTGGCAAAGGTAGCCAACGGAGCAAACATCTTTCAGGCCCCAACCGGCTCGATCAGCAAAAACATCTCCCTGCATCCCGTGGTAAAGAGCGTAAGTATTAAGCGCCAGTTGCCCAACACCCTAATCATCAACGTAGTTGAGCGCAAGCCAGTAGCCATAATCCCGGTCAAAAACGGCTTTGCCAAGGTTGATGAACAGGCAGTTTTCCTGCAGCGAACAGACACCTGGCCCCAGGAACCCCTGCCAATAATCTCTGGTATCCAACTTCCCGCAACTCTGAACTTGGGCCAACCCATCGACGACCCAGGATTGCGGGAAGGGCTAAAGATACTGCTGGGATTGCCCGCTGAGCTCTATCCCCAGGTAGGAGAACTGTATGCCGGCAATCAAAATAAGCTGGCACTGTATACCCGGGATGGGCTGGAAATACGGCTTGGCCTCGCAGATAAAGCTGCGGAGAAGTTTGCCGTAATGCAGAGCTTTTTGTTGGACAAGAACTATAAGCCCTACAGGGTAGGCTACTACGTGGATCTGACCACAGGGAAACCCGTTCTCGGAAAGCGTTAAATCAAGCCCAACCAGGGGTTGCCAAGCAGGAAGCAACACTGTATTATTGATACATTGAAGTAATTAGGAGAGAAACACAAAATGTGGTTACCAGTTGTAGGCTTATTAATCGGATTGGCTATCGGCTTCTTTTCCCCGGTTCAGATACCCATTGAATATAGTAAGTACCTTTCCGTCGGCATCCTTGCTGCGCTGGACTCGGTATTCGGGGGAGTGCGCGCCGGTATGGAGGATCATTTCGACAGTACAGTTTTTGTCACCGGATTTTTCAGCAATACCCTGCTCGCAGCGGTCCTGGCCTATATAGGGGACAGGCTTGGGGTAGATCTGTATCTTGCAGCCATTTTCGCTTTTGGGGTCAGGCTTTTCCAAAACCTGGCGATAATTCGGCGTCATATGCTGCATAAATAATCCCTGAAAAAGGCAAACGGAAATGCCTTTTTTTTCTTGGAGAAAAGAGCAAAGAAATTAAAAATTTTTTGAGCCACAAAAAAGGGAATATACTATTTCTATAGAACTTAACCTAGTGAGAATAAAGGGATTCTACCGTGGGATAATTTTCCAGTAAAACCAAATAGTGTAACTTAGTTCCTCGTGCGCAAAATATAGGGAGGTACAGTAATGCTGGAATTTGACGTTGATATTAACCAGTTTGCCAACATCAAGGTTATCGGTGTTGGCGGTGGTGGCAGTAATGCGATAAACAGGATGATATTCGCCGGACTTCGCGGCGTTGAATTTATAACCGTAAATACGGACGCCCAGGCTTTGTCCCAGTCCAGGGCCGAAAAGGTAATCCAAATTGGCAGCAAACTCACCCGGGGTCTGGGAGCCGGGGCCAACCCGGAAATCGGCAGCCGGGCTGCCGAAGAAACACGCGAGGAAATTGTCCAGGCTCTCAAGGGAGCGGACATGGTATTTGTCACTGCCGGAATGGGCGGCGGAACTGGTACCGGTGCAGCGCCCGTGGTAGCGGAAGTGGCCAAAGAAGTAGGGGCTCTTACCGTGGGGGTAGTGACTCGGCCCTTCATGTTTGAAGGCAGGAAACGGGCAATGCAGGCGGACAAAGGGATTAGTGATTTGAAGGCCAAGGTTGATACCCTGATCACGATTCCCAACGACCGACTGCTGCAGGTAGTGGACAAGAATACCTCTATTAATGAGGCTTTTCGTATCGCTGACGATGTTCTGCGTCAGGGAGTTCAGGGCATTTCCGACTTGATCGCATTGCCTGGTCTAATAAATCTGGATTTCGCCGATGTGAAAACGATCATGACAGACACCGGCTCGGCCCTCATGGGTATAGGAATTTCCGCTGGTAATACCAGGGCGGCAGAGGCAGCACGCATGGCAATCTCCAGTCCGTTGTTAGAGACCTCGATTGAAGGTGCCAAGGGAGTGCTGTTGAACATTACCGGAGGGAGTAACCTGGGCCTGTTTGAGGTGAATGAGGCCGCTGAGATTATCGCTGAGGCATCGGATCCTGAGGCTAACATCATTTTCGGTGCAGTAATCGATGACAACATGGGAGACGAGATCAGGGTGACCGTAATTGCCACAGGCTTTGACGCCAGACCTCCGCGTAAAGAGACCAGCGAGCTGGAAATCAAACCCTTCGTAGCCACCTCTGATGAACTTGACATTCCTGCCTTTTTGCGCCGCAGATCATAAACAAGAAAATACACTGACCAAGCACAATATACGACCTCAAAGGGAGCATTTACGCTCCCTTTTTTTCGTGTTCTCCCCACTCATGGGCCAGGGCTCAGGGGGTAATTTGTTGCATCCAATTTCAGGAATTACGACAAAAATCTTGAAGTTCCTGGTGTATAATTGATTCTAGTGTAAAGGGGGGTCCGCCTTGGCCCAGCCCGTTATCTACCTTGATAAAAGCATGCTCATCAACTTTGCCATGGATTTTCTCATCTTAGCCTTGACTGCCCGATTGAGCGGTTACAAAGCTGGAACCGGTCGCCTGGCAGCCGGTTCTTTTCTGGGAAGTTTGTATATCCTGGTGATTTTTTTACCCAATATCCCGTTCCTTTATAACATGTCCGTTAAGGTTCTGGTTTCCGGACTGATCGTCGCGGTGTGCTTTTTCCCCCTGAATCTAAAAAAGTTTCTGGTCTGCGCTGGGTACTTTTACGCTGTATCCTTTGCTCTGGGGGGAGCGATCTATGGCTTTTCTGCAATGAGTGCCGGTCTGCGGGGAAAGGGACAGTATGATATTTTACTTAACCTGATCCAGCGCACAGGGGCTTTCATTGATGTGTTGGTCTGGGGGTTTCCCTTGACCCTGCTGTTTTGGGTAACGTTTGGGCGTTGGGCCTGGAAAGGGTTAAAGCGTAGTCTGGTTCAGGCCGTGTTTCGTTTTCCCGTATACATCCGCTTTGACAAGGTGGAAGTGAAACTGGAAGGGCTGGTGGATACAGGCAACCAACTGCGCGACCCGCTGACTAATAGGCCGGTGGTCGTGCTGGAAGCAAATGTGCTGTTGTCACATTTACCAGCGGGTTTTGGGCAGGCCGTTGGGGAGTTAGATATCCAGGGACTGGAGGAGTGTCTAAAAGATACGCACTGGGGAGAGAGGCTGCGCATCATTCCATTTTGCTCGGTAGGAAGGCAAAATGGAATGATGATAGGCTTTGTTCCGGATCAGATAACTATTAATACCCAGTCAGGGACAATTAATACCGCTAAAGTAGTAATTGGAATATACACCAGTGAATTGAGTCCAGATGGAGCGTACCGGGCCCTGCTGCATCCAGACTTGCTGCAGGGTGCCGGGAAGTACTGCAATTAGGAGGTACACTATGGGCAACACAATGCTTAAAGTTAAATGGAGATTGAGACTTACTTTGGCCAGATTGCTGCAAAGGTTGAAGCTGGCAGATGAAGTTCATTATGTGGGGAGCAGCGAAGCGCTGCCACCACCCCTTTCCAGCGACGAAGAGATGTTTCTGCTTTCCCGCCTTGAAAGTGGCGACAAGGCTGTAAAAAGCGTCTTGATTGAGAGGAATCTTCGCCTGGTGGTATATATTGCCCGCAAGTTTGAGAACACAGGGGTGGGCATTGAAGACCTGGTATCTATAGGGACAATTGGCTTGATCAAGGCGGTAAACACCTTTGATCCTCAGAAAAAGATCAAACTAGCCACCTATGCCTCGCGCTGCATTGAAAACGAAATCCTGATGTATCTGCGCCGCAATAATAAAATCCGCTCTGAAGTGTCTTTTGATGAACCGCTGAACATCGACTGGGACGGGAATGAACTTTTACTCTCCGATGTTCTGGGCACTGACAATGATATAATCTATAAGTCTATCGAAGAAGAAGTGGATAAGAAACTACTGCACATGGCCATGACCAAGCTCTCTCCGCGTGAGAAAAAGATCATGGAGCTGCGCTTTGGCCTGGACGGCGGGACGGAAAAGACCCAGAAAGAGGTGGCCGACTTTCTGGGAATTTCCCAGTCTTATATTTCCCGTTTGGAAAAACGGATTATTAAACGACTGCGCAAGGAATTTTACAAAATGGAGTAGTAGCGAAGAAAAGAAGAAAGTGATCAAAGTGTTCCCAAACCGACTTGGATAACATTATCAACCCCCCTTTTTGATTGACTTCAACCTCCTTTTTGATTTACAGTATTTCTATAGACTAAATAATATTGTCTTGAGCAAAAGGGGGATTCCATTATAAAGGCGAGCAAATCGTCCCACTCATCTGTGGCTGTAGACGAGCGGCAGGTGGGTCCGGGCTACAAATGGGTGGCACTCTCCAACACTACTTTGGGCATTTTGATGGCTACAGTAAATGCCAACATTATCTTAATTTCCCTTCCGGCAATTTTTCGGGGAATCCAAATCAACCCGCTTGCACCCAACGGAGCCCCTTATCTGCTCTGGATGATGATGGGTTATACAGTGATCACTGCCACACTTCTGGTTTCCTTTGGCCGCATCTCGGACATCTTTGGCCGGGTGCGGCTGTACAATCTGGGTTTTGCCGTATTTACTGCTGGTTCTATCCTGCTCTTCCTCACTCCGGGGACCGGGCCGGCAGCAGCCACAGAGATGATAATCTTCCGGCTGATACAGGGTGTAGGAGCAGGCTTTTTGTTTTCTAACAGCACCGCCATCGTAACTGATGCCTTTCCCCCTTCCCAGCGTGGAATGGCCATGGGACTCAATCAAATTGCCAGTGTGGGGGGGTCCCTGCTGGGCCTTATTATCGGTGGATTATTAGCTGATATTCACTGGCGGTTAATTTTTTTGGTAAGTGTCCCGGTAGGATTGGCAGGGACCGTGTGGGGTTATCTTAAACTAAAAGAAACCGGTGTGATTCAGGGCAAACAAAAGCTGGACTGGGCAGGAAATGTCAGCTTTGCCTTGGGGTTGACGGTTTTGCTTTTGGCCCTTACCTATGGAATCATGCCTTACGGACAGTCGAAAATGGGCTGGGGAAACCCCGCAGTTATCATTGGATTAGCACTTGGGGTAATACTCTTTGCTGCCTTTGTGGTTATTGAACTGAAAGTGGAAACTCCCATGTTCAGGTTGACCCTGTTCCGCATACGAGCCTTTGCGACCGGGAGCGTGAGCCTTTTTCTATCCTCCGTGGCGCGGGGAGGGCTGCAGTTTATGCTGATCATTTGGCTCCAGGGGATATGGCTTCCTCTCCATGGCTACAACTTTGAAGAGACCCCCTTGTGGGCAGGAATATATATGATCCCTATGCTCTTAGGCTTTTTTCTGATGGGGCCTATCAGCGGCTGGTTATCCGACCGTATTGGCGCCAGAATCCTGTCCACATCGGGGATGCTGGCTTCAGCCCTGGCATTCATTCTCCTTTCCTTACTTCCAGTCAATTTCAGTTATGGAGACTTCTTTGTGATTTTACTGCTTTCCGGGTCTGGGATAGGTATGTTTGCCGCTCCTAATACCACTTCTATTATGAACTCGGTGCCACCTCAGTACCGTGGGGTTTCGGCAGGTATGATATCCACGCTGAACAACACCGGAATGAGCCTTAGTATGACTCTATACTTCAGCATTTTGATATTTGGTATGGTACAGCAGCTTCCACCAGCCCTTTATCAGGGTTTGGTTGCGGCAGGGGTCCCAGCTGCAGTAGCTCAGCAAACTGCCAATGTTCCTCCAACCGGGGCGCTGTTTGCAGCCTTCCTGGGGTATAATCCAATGGCCCAGCTGATTCCGCCCGCTGTCATGCAGACTTTGTCAGAATCTACGCGGACACTGATTCTTGGCAAAACTTTTTTCCCTTCCGCGATAGCTCCGGCTGTAATGTCCAGCCTCCGAATAGCCTTCTATATTTCCACGCTGCTCTCATTAGTTGCGGCCGTCGCATCTTACCTGCGAGGTGAACGCTATGTGCACGGGGAGCAGGATTAGTTCTCTAACATAAAGATAAGGAAAAACAGCCCCTAAGTTAGGGGCTGTTTTACTTTGCAGCATATGTTCCTTCAGTAAGGAGGGCTAAAATCTGTTCTGCGGACTTTATCCCGTCGTTGATGCAATCCGGAACCCCGATTCCTCGGTAGGAGGCACCGGCCAGCCAGAGCCCAGGGTGGGATCGCTTGAGTCTTTCCTCAATTGCTGACACTCGATCAAGATGGCCCAAGACATACTGGGGTCTGGCTTTGATCCAGTGGTGAACTTTAGCCAAGAGAGGTGCCGCCTGAATTCCCAGGATATCAGCCAGCTCCGTCTGGGAAATTTTAATCAGTTCCTCATCGGATAGGTGTGCAAGTTCCTGGTTGCGCCCTCCGCCCACGAAGGTGCGAATGGACACACTGTTCTTGTCAGGAACACGATAATCCCATTTTACCGAGCTGAAAGTCAAAGCGTTAATTTGGCGCTTCTCGCTCGCTGGGATGACAAAACCGAAAGAAGCCAGGTCACCTGGCACATCTTCCCTCCGAAAGATCAGATTTATAGTGGCGGATGAAGCCTGGGGAATTTCACGCAGCTTTTCGCTTACTTTCGGATCAAGCCGATCCAGAAGGCTGGCGCTGTCCCAGGCCGGTGTGGTCAAGATGACCGCATCCGCCTCTTCCGGGTCCCTGTCCTCAAAAAAGACTGTGTATTTCCCCCCGGGGTTTTGTTCGATTCTTTGCGCAGTGATCCCTGTAAGGAGTTTTTCCGGGCTTAGCTTTGACACCAACCCACTAACTAAGTCGAACATGCCTCCCTTGAAGCTCATGAAGTAGGTCTTCTTGAGTTCGCCGGGTTTTGTGGGCTGAGGTTTAGGTGTGTTAGCCCTGGCGCGGAGCATGGCAATAATCAGGCTGCGGTGCTCCTCTTCATATTGGATGAGGCGAGGAAAGCTGGCTTTAAGGCTCATTGTTTGAGAGTTGCCCCCATGGATTCCCCCAATGAGGGGTTCACCAATCTTGTCAAGCGCTTCACGGCCAAGGCGGCGCGTGACGAAACTTGCCAGTGATTCATCCCCGGTTTCCCGTCTTCTGGGCAGCAGCAGGTCCAATCCCATGCGCAGCTTGCCGGGCCAGGAGATCAAGGGGCTGAGGGCAAAGGGGATTATTTTGGTGGGAACAAGAAGCATCATGCCGTCAGGCAGCTTGTGCAGCTTGGCCCCGGACAGTACAAAAGTTCCAGTACTGGCATCGTTGCTGGGCAGCAGTTTGTCCGATATTCCCAGGCGTTCTGCCAGCTGCACGACCGAAGGCTTCTCGCGGACAAAGCAATCAGGCCCTCCCTCGAACAGAAAGCCATTCTCCATTTCGCTGACTAGTTTACCACCCAGAGCAGCTGACTTTTCCACCAGCATGAAGTCAAGGGGAATTCCGAACTCTTTTGCCTTTTCCTGGAGCTGGAAGGCGGCTGTAAGGCCGGTAATTCCGCCTCCGACTATAATTACCTTTTTCATATATTGTCCCCCTAACGGTTAAAATGCAGCTCGGACGGCTTCTGCCATTACCTGGATGAATTGGGGGGAAGTGTTTAAAGCCAGAGCACGGTGGAAGTTGAGGCCAAGGGAATGGGCATATTCCCTTTGGGACACATCGATGTCATAAAGGGTCTCAATATGGTCTGTGGCAAAACCGATCGGGAATACCAGTACGTGTTTCTTGCCCGATGCAGCGATTTTCTCCAGGATTAGTTCAACTTCGGGACCAAGCCACTCTCCCTGTCCGCCCCCTTTGCTCTGGAAGGCCAGGCTCCAGTGAGTTAAGCCTTTGCGGGCAACCAAAGCTTCTACGCTGGCTCGAAGCTGATCCACATACGGATCTCCGGCTGCAATGTGCGCCAGAGGAAGGCTGTGGGCGGTAAAGATTATTTCAACCTCAGGTTGGACAGAGACGGGAAACTCTTCGAGGGCTTTCTCCAGTTCTCTGGTTAGGCCGTCTACGAACAGGGGATGAGTGTAGAAACCCTGGCAGAAGCTAAGTTTAATATTCTCATTTAATTCCTGCCTGGCTTCTTCGATTGCCTTGGAGTATGCACCGGTGGTGACTTGGGCGTAGTGGGGGGAAAGGCTTAAAGCCGCAATATCTCTTACTCCAGCCTGAATCATCCTGGACAGGGAATCCTTGATAAAAGGGTGACAGTGCAGCATTCCCACATATACCCTATAGTTCTGTCCCTCTGAGTTAAGTGTCTCCTGCAGCAGCCTCGCCTGCTCTTGGCTGACCCTAGGCAGGGGGGATTTCCCCCCTATGAGCTTATAGCGTTCAAGCATTTTTGCCAGCAAAGGGGCAGGAGGCTTACGCCCTCCCATAATACTGGTCATAAACTGTTCGACAGCTTCGAGAGAGTCCGGGCCGCCAAAGGTTAACAGCAGAACTCCCTTCGGACTACAATCCGCATCCATCTGTTTAGTCCTCCTGCAGTTCTTCCAAGGACATTCTGCTGAACTTATGCACAGCGTCTATCAAAATTTTTGCATTCTCCACCTCGGTCTCTTTCTGGATGCCGTGACCCAGGTTGAATATGTGTCCGGGGCGCTTTGCCGCTTTTGCCAAAATCGATTTAACCTTTTTCTCGATTACCGCCGGAGGACCAAACAGTGCCAAAGGCTCGAGGTTGCCTTGTACTGCGACGTCATAGCCCAGGCGGGACCAGGCCTCAGCCAAGTCGAGCCTCCAGTCCAGACCGATTACGTCCCCCCCTGCTTCCTTAACCATTTCCAGCAGAGTGGCAGCATTATTGGCAAAGTGTATCACAGGTACCCCTTCATTTTTTAGGCCTTGCATTACGTAGCGTGAATAGGGCAGCACAAATTCGCGATAGTCATCTGGGGCGAGAGTGCCTACCCAGGAATCAAAGACCTGGACAGCTTGAGCCCCCGCAGCAATCTGCGCTTTCAGGTAGCGCAGGATCACTTCCGACACTTTACTCAGCAGTGCGTGCCAGATAGCCGGCGCTTCGTACATCATCCGCTTGCAGTTCATATAGGTTTTGGAGCCGCCCCCTTCGATAATATAGCTGGCTAGGGTAAAGGGTGCCCCGGAAAAACCGATCAGGGGTACTCTGTTGACCAGTTCCCGCCTGAGGATCCGGATCGTTTCCATCACATAAGGGGTAGCTTCCTCTGCTTCTATTATCCGGATGTTGTCCACATCTTTTTGTGAGCGGACAGGGTTATGAATTACCGGACCTTCATCCTTGGCAAATTCCAGGCTGATTCCCATTCCATCAAGGGGAAGCAGAATGTCTGCAAATAGGATCGCGGCATCAACCCCAAGGATATCTACGGGCTGAAGCGTAACCTCTGCCGCCAACTCCGGGGTCCTGCACATCTCTAAAAAGGAATGGTTGCGGCGGATCTTCATGTATTCCGGCAAATACCGGCCTGCCTGCCTCATCAGCCAGACCGGGGTAAAAACAGTTTGTTCCCTGCGGCAAGCCTTCAAAAATTCTTGATTCATTGCGAAACTCCTTCCTGCGCTAGGACTTGCACTCTCGTAAACGCATGGTTTGTACTAAATAGAGCAAGCCATCAAAACTTATACATACTTCTACATTATTCCACGTTTTCCTGTTGATTTAGGTGGGTTGGGCAACATATATCTCAAGATTTACTTTATTGTTTGCGTTTTTTTCGGGTTTTAGCCACTCTGAAAATGCGGCTTAATACAGATCCTGCTATAATAAGCGGTGAACTATTTTCATACTTTATGTATTGAGGGGGGAAATGGCATGACTGATTTGGGCTGCGTAATTGTGGAGGGAAAACGTCTCCGCCGGGGTTACTCCACAGGGTCGTGTGCTGCCGCGGCAGCCAAGGCAGCGGTCAGCCTGTTCGTGGGCAGGGTTTTGCCTGACCTGATAGATATTCCCTTGCCGAACGGAGAAAGACTGAGCCTGGCGGTTAAAGAGGGTGAACCGGTAAGCGGTGGTGCAAAATGCTGTGTGGTGAAAGACGCTGGGGATGACCCGGATGTCACGCATGGTCTGGAAATATGGGCTGAGGTACGCTTGAATTCAACTGACCCGGCAATTTCTTTTAAAGCTGGACAAGGGGTCGGCAAGGTTACCAAACCCGGTCTGCAGATTTCGGTGGGAGAGCCGGCGATAAATCCGGTGCCGCGCCAGATGATTACTGAAGCAGTGCGGGAAGTATTGCCGCCGGGCTGGGGAGCAGAGGTTACTGTTTCCGTGCCCGGCGGGGAGAAAGCTGCCCAAAAAACCTTAAACCCCAAGCTCGGAGTGCTGGGAGGAATCTCAATCCTCGGTACTACCGGTATCGTACAACCCATGTCGGAGGAAGCCTTTAAAGCTTCTCTGATTCCCCAGCTTCTCCAGGCTAAAACTTACGGCTGCAGCGCGGTGGTATTGGTCCCGGGCAGGATCGGGGCAAAACGTGCTGTGGAGCATTATGACATCCCAGCTGAGGCTGTGGCTGAAATGAGCAACTTCGTGGGTTTTATGCTGATGGAATGCGCCGCACAGGGAATTACCCAGGTAATTATCATGGGCCATGTAAGTAAATTGATCAAGGTGGCCGCGGGGGTGTTTCACACCCATAACAGGGTAGCGGACGCTAGGCTGGAAACCCTTGCTGCACATTGTGCTCTCTTGGGCATGCAACCTGATGATCTGCGGCAGATGATGCAAAGCGTGACGGTAGAAGGTGCATTGGAGTTTGTTAAGGAGAAAGGGTTTGAGAACGTGTTCAGTCAATTGGCAGGCCAGGCAAGCAAACGCTGCCAAGACCATACCTACGGCGCCCTCAAGGTGGGGACAGTGCTGCTGAATATGGCAGGTGAACGCCTGGGCATGGATGAAGGGGCAAAAGAGATTGCTGCCGCACAGGGCTGGGAAAAGTTGGCGCTTTAAGAAGTGCGTAAATTTTAAAATATGCTGATTGGTTTCTGCCGGGTTGCAGCCTTTTTACGCTTGGGAGGCAGGCATAATGACTTTTTCTCAGATAATAAATTGCTAATGTGCAGGAATTTTGACAAACGCGTAGAAATAAATCAAATTAACTTAAACAGTTGTCAAGATGGGTTTTCCGCAAGGAAACTAAGAGGGAAGACCGGTTAAATGCCGGCGCGGTCCCGCCACTGTAACAGAAACCCTTAATCAAGATCGGATGTTCGAGGCCCGAGTGCCATTCGGGACAGGCTTCGAAGTACGATTTTGGGTTCGGATGTCGGATTTCCGACTTCGGACTTTGGTTTTCTGGAGCCAGGAGACCTGCCTATCTTACTGCACCGGTGGAACCTACGAGGTATAGGGAGGTGGAGGTTGTAGTATTAGCTACACTTTCGCAAGCGAATTTTACCCCGGACCTATGGTTCGGGGTTTAGTTGTATTTGGAGGTATGCTTTGTTGTATGTCATTGGGATTGGCCCCGGAGACCCTGATTATCTTTTGCCGGCTGCGACTAAAGCAGTGAGCAAATGCCAGGTTCTGGTCGGTGGGTCGCGGGCCCTGAACCTGTTTCCGGACCGGGGACAGGAACGCCTACTGGTCACTGCGGATTTGTCCGGATTGAAAAGGTTCCTGCAGGAACGGCTTGAAGCGGGAAAGAACGTAGCGGTGCTGGTTTCGGGAGATCCGGGTTTTTACAGCCTGCTGCCCTTTCTTAAGAAGAGCTTTCCGACTGAACCTCTGGAAGTGATTCCCGGAATCAGTTCGCTGCAAGCGGCCTTTGCCCGGGCTGCTCTGCCCTGGCAGGGTTCAAGTCTGCAAAGCGCACATGGCCGGCCCTTGACGGAAATCGATACTGACCAGGCTTCCCTGCTTGGTTTGCTAACGGGTAAGGATAACACCCCACAGCGAATTGCGGCCTATCTCCTGGAACAGGGACCAAATCGCAGGGCCTTTGTCGGGGATAATCTGAGTTATTCCCAGGAAATATGGCTTGAGACTGATTTGCAGGAACTGGCTGCAAGCGTGATGACCTATGCAAACGCGGTTGTGATAGTGCTGCCGTGGGAGGAGGATTAGCCTGAAATGTGGAATTTTACTACCCCTGGCATTCCGGATGAGCGTTTTGTGCGCGGGGAACTTCCAATGACCAAGGAAGAGATCAGGGCAGTGACCTTGTCAAAGGCCAGGCTTAGGCCTGAATACATAATCTACGATATCGGGGCCGGGACCGGCTCTTTAACGGTGGAAGCCGCACTGCTCGCCCCCAGGGGCAGAGTTTTTGCCATAGAACGCGAAGCGGAAGGGATTGAGTTGATTAAGCAAAACCTAATTAAGTTTGGGGTTGAAAATGCGGAAGTGATCTGCGGCAGTGCACCTGAAGCTATGCAGGGTCTGCCCGAAGCGGATGTGGTGATAATCGGCGGTTCCGGGGGAAAGCTGGCCGAAATTGTGGAGAAGTCCTCTATGAATCTGGTACCAGGGGGACGAATTGTTATCAATGCGGTAACCCTGGACACTCTGGCCTTGGCCAGAGCTTCGCTTGAGGACAAGGGCTTTGGGAACCTGGAGATTGTTTCACTGGCCGTTACCCGCTGGCCGCGAGTTGGCAGAAGTTTTATGGCCCAAGCCCTGAACCCGGTGTTTATCGTTAGCGCTGAATTAAGGAGTTGAGTTAATGTCAGGAAAATTTTACGGAGTGGGAGTTGGCCCTGGGGATCCCAAACTTCTTACCCTTAAAGCTGTGGACGTGCTTAATTCGGTTCAGGTTGTGGCTGTTCCCAAGTCCCGCGCGGACCGGGATAGTGTCGCTCTGGACATCGCACGCTGCCATCTGTCTGCCGGGGTAGAGATTTTGGAGCTCAACATGCCCATGACTCCTGATCCGGTGGTGTTGGAGATGGCGTGGCAGGCAGGAGCGGAAAGGGTATTTGACAAACTCGAGTTAGGGGGCAGTGTGGCCTTTCTCACGATCGGTGATCCTTCCCTGTACAGCACTTATCAGTATATTTTGGAGAAGCTCAGAGGGATAGCCCCGGAGGTGGAAGTTGAAACTGTACCGGGAATCACTTCCTTCGCGGCCAGCGCGGCCCTGATCAATGAGCCTTTGGCTTCCGGCAACGAGCCACTGTTGATTTTGCCTGCTGTAGATGAACGTCTCGGGAAATACCTAAGGGAGTTTCCTAATCTGGTAATGATGAAGGTATCCCGGGATTTCGACCGGATTGTCGGCGAATTAGGGGACAATGCTAAACAAGGGGTGTTTGTGAGCAGGTGTGGTTCCCTCCAGCAAACTGTAGTGCGTGATTTGGACTCTCTTGTGGGACAGAAGGTGGACTACCTTTCCTTGATTTTGGCTAAAGAAAAGACTGACAAGCACAGCGACACCTCGGACGGGATAAACCCTGTCCGGAAAGAGAGGTAAAGACATGAGCCAGGTCACTTTTGTCGGCGCGGGTCCTGGCGATCCGGAGCTGATTACTTTAAAAGGCATTAAAGCAATCCAGGACTCTGAGGTGGTTATTTATGCGGGGTCTTTGGTAAACCCGGAGATTTTACGATATGCTTCTGCAGGAGCGGAGATCCATAACAGCGCAACCATGACCCTTGAGCAGGTGATCGAGGTAGTGGAGGAATCTGTACGTCAGGGAAAAAAGGTTGCCCGGGTGCACACCGGGGATCCGGCAATTTATGGAGCTATTCAGGAACAAATGGATCTTTTGGATAAGAAAGAGATCAGTTATTCCGTCATCCCCGGGGTGAGTTCGGTTTTTGCCGCTGCCGCAAGTCTGCGGCGTGAGTTCACCCTGCCGGGGGTTTCGCAGACCGTTATTTTGACTCGAATGGAAGGCAGAACCCCTGTCCCGGCAAAGGAGAGGCTGGGGGAACTGGCAAAACATCGGGCCACCATGGGTATTTTTCTGAGCGTCCAGGACATAGAGAAGGTAATGACAGAATTACGAGAAGGGTACCCGGCGGAGACCCCGGTGGCTGTGGTATACAAGGCCAGCTGGCCGGAAGAAAAGATTCTGCGGGGAACTCTGGCAACTATTGCGGGGCAGGTGCGGCAGGAGGGAATAGGGAAGACTGCCTTGATCCTAGTGGGAGATTTTCTTGAAGATGCCTATGAGCGCTCCTTGCTTTACCACCCTGAGTTTACACATGAATACAGGGAGAGTTCCAAGTGAATACGGCAATTGTCGCCTTGACCGCTGGCGGGGCAGAGACTGCCCTGCGCCTGAAAGCAGGACTACTCGGCTTGAGCCTGAATGGGGACAGGGTGGGAGCTGCGTGTGTTGATCAGGTGGACGAGGTTGATGTTTTTCTGCCGCAGAAGATGCAGGCAGGGATTGCGGCCAGTTACTATGACTGCACGACCGCAGTCCAGATTGAGAAAATTTTTGCCCGCTATGAAGGTATGATCTTGATAATGGCAGCGGGGATCGCGGTGCGGGCCCTGGCTCCTCTTCTTCAGGGCAAGGAGAAAGACCCTGCGGTAGTAGTGGTGGATGAACGCGGCCAGTTTGCGGTGAGCCTGCTTTCCGGACATTTGGGTGGGGCCAATGATTTGGCCCGGGCGGTTTCCAGTGTTTTAGGAGCGGCAGCGGTTATCACAACTTCAACCGATGTGCAGGGATACCTGGCAGTGGATGTGCTTGCCCGGGATTTGGGGGTTAAAGTTGAACCGGTAAGCAAGCTTGCAGCTGTGAATGGGGCTGTTGCCCGCGGAGAGAAGGTCTTGCTGTTAAGTGAGTTCCCCCTACCGCTGGGGCGGGAGCATAGACTTTGGGCTGATGCGGGCTGGCAGGTGGAAGTGTGTGGGGAACAGCTCTGGGACAAGGCAGCTATGGCCTTGGCAAAGGGGGACCTTACCGTGCTTCTCACCGCTCAACAAGGGAGTGACTCCCCTCTCTACCTACGTCCCCCCTCCATAGTGGCAGGGGTGGGCTGCCGCAAAGGGATGTCCGGAAATGAGATTATCAGGGCGGTGCAGGGAGCCTTAGAACTGGCGAGACGCAGCTCGTTGAGCTTAAAGAAGCTAGTTTCCATTGAGGCCAAGGCCCAGGAAGAGGGAATTCTTCAAGCCACGGCACACTTTGGAGTGGATACGGAATTCTACCCGGCGGAAACGCTGCGGCGGATATTGTCACAGGATCAGGGCTTGGCTCAGTCGAGTTTTGTTAATACGCAGATGGGGGTTGGAGGAGTATGCGAACCAGCGAGTCTGGCCGGGTGCCGGCAGGGGAAGTTGATTTTGGGCAAGCAAGCCAAACAGGGAGTGACCGTGGCCCTGGCCGAGGAAGAATTTGGGTGGTAGGTATGGGTCCCGGCGATTGGGACCAGATGACCGTGCGGGCCCGTCAGGTCCTGGCTGAGGCCCAAGTGGTAATGGGCTACAAAACATACATAGAATTGGTCAGGGGACTGTTGACCAACCCGGAACAAAAGGTGATTGCTTCCGGTATGACCCAGGAAGTGGACCGCTGCCGCGAGGTTGCCCGGCAGGCCCAGGAGGGCTATTCCGTGGCACTGGTGTCCAGCGGGGATGCTGGGATCTACGGTATGGCAGGGATCATGCTTGAGGTCTTGGCCCAGGACGGACTTGAGATTCCGGTTGAGATTGTGCCCGGAGTAAGCGCTTCGGCTGCCGCGGCAGCCTGCCTCGGAGCTCCGTTGATGCACGACTTCGTCACGGTCAGCCTGAGTGACCTTCTGACCCCTTGGGAGCTGATCAAAAAACGCGTACGGCTTGCCGCGGAGGGGGATTTTGTCCTGGCTGTCTACAATCCAAAGTCCAAGCAGAGGGTTACCCAGATCGAAGAGGTGCAGAAGATCCTGCTGGAGTTCCGCAGCCCGGATACCCCGGTTGGCATTGTACGCAATGCCTTGCGCGAAGGGCAGGAAGTGCAGATCAGTACGCTTGAAAATTTTACCCAGGTGCGGATAGACATGCTCACCACCGTGGTGATCGGTAATTCCCAGAGCCGGGTTCTGGGCCAGTACATTGTTACTCCGCGAGGGTATTCGCTGTGATCTTAGTCGTGGCGGGAACCGCGGATGGCAGGGAATTGGCCCGCGCCATCCAGGCGGACGGCTGCCAGGTGCTGCTTTCTACAGCCACCGAGTATGGTGAGGAGCTGGCGGCCGGCACCCCAGTACGGTCCGGAGTCCTCGATGAGTCAGGGTTTACCCGGCTGCTTGAGGAGTACCAGGTAAAGGCGCTGGTGGACGCCAGCCATCCCTTCGCGGCCAACGTCTCTCAAACAGCAATCGCAGCCTGTAGGAGTATGGGGGTCCCTTATGTGCGCTTTGAGCGCCAGGCCACCCCGGTACCGCAAAATCCTTTAATTCACCGGGTGAATTCTTATGCAGAAGCGGCTGAAATGGCAGGGAAGCTGGGTGAACGGATCTTCCTGACCATTGGCAGCAACCATCTGCCTTTTTTCGTGAAATCGGAAGCGCTTCAAGGGAAACGCCTGATCTGCAGGGTCCTGCCCACTCCGGAGGTACTGACCAAATGCTTTGAAATTGGTCTTACTCCTGGGGATATTGTGGCAATGCAGGGACCCTTTGGACTCGAACTCAATCTGGCTATGCTCAAACACTATCGGGCTCAGGTTCTGGTGTCCAAGGAAAGTGGCCCTCAGGGTGGGGCGGACGCTAAAATTCAAGCCGCGCTGGAGTTGGAAATTCCGGTAGTCCTAGTGGAGCGCCCTCCGCTGGCTTACCCAGCCGTAGTTCAGGATTGGCCTTCTCTGAAAGCATACCTGGGGACGGTTCTAAGGTGACCCGCTTTGAACGGGGTCTGCCGGGGTCGAATTGGGGTCGAATTGACTTTCCCCTTCGTTACGCAGACTCCGTCGCCTAGCATACCTACCGCTCGCTTCCTCACTACCGCGAACGTAGACTTAAATCGGGCGCGAGCATTCGTGCTCTCGTTCGGTCGCTCACGGGGTATGCTAACGGCTCCTGCGTAATGCTTCACTGCGGAGTAAGTCAATTCACCCATAAGCTGTGGGGAATTTTGCCGGTCAGGGGGTCTATACATAGGAAAGCCCTTGGTATATGTGCAAGCCGGAAAAGCTGTAGATTTGATCCCGGAAATCTAGTCACCCAACAACCGCCTCCGAAAAGATCCACTCGCGAAAAAGCCTGAAAGCATGCGGGTGAATTGACTTACCCCGGAGTGGAGACATCACGAGCGAGCCGCTTAACATACTCCGCGAACAGCCGAACGGAGCAACGTGCTCGCGCCCCATTTAGGTCTACTTTTGCGAGAGTGAGAGCTGTGAGCGGTTAGTATGTTCGGCGAGGGAGTTGCGTAACGAAGGGGTAAGTCAATTCGACCCCAGAGACAGTATTTTTCAGAGTAGTAGAGTAGAAAAGGGGTACTGATGTGAAGACTCTGGTGGTAATATTAGGGCATGGCAGCCGGGCTGCTGAGCATAATGCAGGCCTGCAGCAGGTGGCGGAGATGGTTAAGACCAAGACTAATCTGCCGGTGCAGACGGCCTATATGGAAAATTGTGACCCTGATGTGGGCTGTGTGATCCGCAGTGCGGCCGCCGAGGGTTTCCAAAGGTTTGTAATAATGCCCCTCTTTTTGTTCAGGGGGATTCATGTGGCGCAGGACGTGCCCCAGGAAGTTGAAAAGATTAAACAAGACCTGCCTGGAATTGAGGTAATATTTACCCGTCACCTGGGGGCTGACCCCAAAATTGCCGAGATAGTCTGGGACCGGGTACAGGAGGTAATCTGATGGAACTTAGCGATTTTATCACCAACCCCCAGGCTATTGAAGCCAAGAGTATGGAAATTATCGAGGGCTTGCTTGCCGGACAGGCGTGGTCTGAGGCCGAAAGGCAGGTGGTGAAGCGGGTGGTACACACCACCGGGGATCCGGAGTTTGCTAAACTGATCAAAATTCATCCCCTAGGGGTGGAGGCTGGGATTGAGGCCATTCAGCGGGGGGCAAGCATCATCACCGACGTGGAAATGGTTTGCTCCGGGGTGAACAAGAAGAACCTGGCTAAGGCGGGTGGAAGCGTAAAATGCTTCCTTAACGATCCGCAGGTTCCGGCCCGGGCCAAAGAGTGGGGAACGACCCGTACCATGGCGGCTCTGCGTTCTCACCGCGACGAAATTGCGGGAAACATAGTTGCAATCGGAAACGCCCCCACCGCGCTGATTGAAATAATGCGGCTTAACCAAGAAGAAGGGATCAGGCCGGCCCTGATCGTCGGCTGCCCTGTGGGCTTCGTCGGAGCCGCAGAATCAAAGGAATTACTGGCCGCTCAGGCAATCCCATTCGTGACGGTTAGGGGGAACAAGGGGGGCAGCAATATCGCTGCCGCAATGGTAAACGCAATCATCTATCTTTCCGTACAACGGGAATTCTGAGCCAGTCCGAAATGTTCAACAATGATACCCAAATTTGAATGGAGATGTGTGCATGGGCAAGAAAGCTAAAACCGTGATGTTTCAGGGAACATCGTCCAACGTTGGCAAGAGTGTGCTGGCGGCTGCTTTCTGCCGCATATTTTACCAGGATGGATTTAAAGTAGCTCCGTTTAAGGCTCAGAATATGGCACTTAATTCGTATGTCACCAAGGACGGAGGAGAGATGGGGAGAGCCCAGGTGGTGCAGGCTCAAGCTGCAGGTATAGAACCGGAGGTAATCATGAACCCGGTCTTGCTGAAGCCTACGGGCAACGCCTGTTCGCAGGTGGTCGTTCTGGGTAAGGCGGTAGGCAATCTTTCCGCGCAGGAGTACCACCTGCAGTACAATACCACTGCCCTGCAGGTAGTGCAGGAGTCTCTGGAAAAACTGATGAATGAAAAGGATCTGGTGGTTATTGAAGGGGCTGGCAGCCCGGCAGAGGTCAATCTCAAAGATCGGGATATCGTCAACATGCGGGTGGCCAAAATGGCTGATGCTCCTGTATTTCTGGTTGCAGATATTGACAGGGGCGGTGCCTTGGCAGCAGTGGTCGGGACCTTGGAACTCCTTTACCCTGATGAGCGTCCCTACGTGAAAGGAATAGTTATCAACAAGTTTCGGGGCGATATCAAGCTGCTTCAGCCCGCCCTGGATTTTCTTGAGGAAAAAACGGGCATCCCAGTTTTGGGAGTGGTCCCTTATTATACTGAGTTCAGCATCCCGGAGGAAGATTCCGTAGTTTTGGAGGAAAAGAAGAAATACCATGCCGGTACCGCTGAGCAGCTTGATATCGCGGTTGTATCCCTTCCACGTATCTCAAACTTCACCGATTTTGACCCACTTGCAATGGAGCCGGATGTGAATTTGCGCTATGTCCAGAGCGCTTCCGATCTGGGCAAGCCGGATATGGTTATTTTGCCTGGAAGCAAGAATACTAGCGAGGACCTGGATTTCCTGTATCAAACGGGTTTGGCCCAGGCTGTGATTAATTTGGCATCTGCAGGTACTCCTGTGATGGGGATTTGCGGGGGTTATCAGATGTTGGGCAAGCTGATCCGCGATCCTCATCACACCGAGTCTGACCGGGGATCTGTGCAGGGACTTGGGCTTTTGGACATCGAAACCACCTTCTTTCTGGAAAAAGTGACCAGGCAGGTTAAAGGTCAGGTATACGGGCTGGGCTTCTGCCTGGACGGGTGTCCAACTGAAGAATTGGAAGGGTACGAAATCCACATGGGCCGCACCGAACTTGGTCCGGGAGTAACTCCCGCACTCCTGTTAAAGCGTGCAGAGGAGGAACATCTTGATGGGGCAGTGTGCGGCAGGGTAATGGGAACTTATCTGCATGGAATTTATGATAACGATCATTTCCGCAATCATCTGTTGACGTGGCTTTGGAGTAACCAAGGAAGAAAGGAGCGACCGGTCCCTTCCGGGTATTCTGCCAGTGGGGCAAGAGAAAGAGCCTTTAACCAACTGGCTGATCTAGTGCGCTCCAACCTGGATATGACCAAAGTCAGAAAGGCCATGGGTATGAGCTGATGGGCTTGGAATTGAGTAAACTTCTTACAATTTCCAACACACCTCTGCTGATTATCTGGGTGGTTTTTTGGGGTTTTGTGCTGGACAGGATAGTAGGTGACCCGCGGCGGATTCCCCACCCGGTGACCTTGATCGGGCTGTTCATCGCCTGGTTCGAAGCCCTCACAAACCGTGGGAGCAGACTGCGGCGAAAGAGCAGTGGAGCCTCCTTGGTGTTTATAACGGTTGTTGGCACATATTTCATAACATGGGGAGTGCTTGCCCTTTTGGCCAGGGCCAATGTCTGGCTCGGAATTCTGGCCTCACTCTGGCTGATGTCCACAACCTTGGCCAGTAAAAGTCTGGCCCAGGCCGGGCAAGAAATCTATCACCTGCTGGAAAACGGGGACTTAACCGCGGCCCGTCGCAGGCTAGCCTGGATTGTAGGCAGAGATACCGCCGAACTTCCCACAGACGAGGTGGTTCGAGGCACGGTTGAGACCGTAGCGGAAAACATAGTGGACGGAGTAACCTCCCCCCTATTCTTCGCCCTAATCGGTGGAGTCCCTCTGGCTATGGCCTATAAAGCGGTAAACACCCTGGACTCCATGGTCGGGTACCGTAATGAACGCTACAATGATTACGGCTGGGCGGGAGCCAGGTTGGATGATCTGGCCAACTACATCCCGGCCCGTTTAACCGCGCTGATCCTGGTGTTCGTCGCCAGGGTAAGAGGGCTGGACTGGAGAGAAGCGTACCGGGCAGTCCGACGCGACGCCCCCAACCATCCCAGCCCCAACAGCGGCTATGCCGAAAGTGCAGCAGCAGGAGCCCTCGGCATCCAGCTCGGGGGCTGGAATTCCTACGGCGGGAAAAAATCCCTCCGGGCCCACATGGGAACCCCCACCCACAAACTAGTCCCCCACCACATTCTCACCACAATCAAACTCCTCTTCGCCACCGGCTGGACCTTCCTAGCACTAGGCCTCCTCATCCGCCTAGCAGTAATTGCCATAGTTCGCTAGGCCACTTCAGATGCCCGAAGTCAGAAGCCCGAGGTCAGAAAGTTAGCAAAGAAATCTCGACTAGATATGATTCTAAATCTGGCATCTGGCATCGGACCTCTGGCCTCCGATTTGCCCGACCACCCCAGCAGACCTATTACAACTGTCCCAGCAGCGGATGAAAATTCCCCAGATCTTAAGGGTGAATTGACTTACCACGGAGTGAAGCATGACGCAGGAGCCGATAGCATTCCCCGCGAGCGACCGAACGAGAGCACGAATGCTCGCGCCCGAT
>Ga0255338_1001654_pt1 | contig 39676 bp, 35 predicted proteins | sample MeOH1_35cm_T4_19_FD_203715 | JGI IMG/M metagenome (GOLD analysis project Ga0255338, IMG submission 203715) | Sandy soil microbial communities from University of British Columbia, Vancouver, Canada - MeOH1_35cm_T4_195 | ecosystem: Engineered > Artificial ecosystem > Sand microcosm > Unclassified ... | reverse complement strand
CAATCCAGTACGCAGCGCGCTTCGCCCGTGCCGGCGCGGAACTGGAACAGGTTGCTAGGCAGGCGCTTGGGGCGCAGCAGCTTGCCGTCGCGCTTGATGATGACGTCACCATTGCCCAGTTGGTCGGCAGACAATTCCTCGCAATCGAGGAAGGAATTGTATTGATCGCCCAGGTCACCCGCCGTGCTGGTCACGGCGATCTGCTTGGTCAGGCCAGCGCCCAGCGAGTCGGTACGGGCCACGATGATGCCGTCGTCCACGCCCAGTTCCAGGAAGGCGTAGCGGATGGCGCGGATCTTGGCCAGGAAGTCCTCGTGCGGCACGGTGACCTTGCCATCCTGGTGGCCGCACTGCTTCTCGTCGGACACCTGGTTTTCGATCTGAATGCAGCATGCGCCCGCTTCGATGAACTGCTTGGCCAGCAGGTACGTTGCTTCGGCGTTGCCGAAACCCGCGTCGATGTCCGCGATGATGGGCACAACGTGGGTGACGTGGTTGTCGATCTTTTCCTGGATTGCGGCCTTGGCAGGTCCTTGGGCGGCATCCAGTTCGCGGAACAGGCCGCCCAGTTCACGGGCGTCGGCCTGGCGCAGGAAGGTGTACAGCTCGCGGATCAGCGCGCTGACAGAGGTTTTTTCGTGCATCGACTGGTCCGGCAGCGGGCCGAACTCGGAGCGCAGCGCGGCCACCATCCAGCCGGACAGGTAGAGGTAGCGGCGGTCGGTGCTGTTGAAGTGCTTCTTGATGGAGATCATCTTCTGCTGGCCGATGAAACCGTGCCAGCAACCCAGCGACTGGGTGTACTTGGACGAGTCGGCATCGTAGGCGGCCATGTCGGCGCGCATGATCCCGGCGGTGTACTTGGCGATGTCCAGGCCCGTCTTGAACTTGTTCTGGGCACGCATGCGGGCGGCATACTCGGGGTTGATGGCATTCCATGCGCTGCCGTGGTTCTCTTTCAAACCAGCAACTGCCTTGATGTCGTCTTGATACTGGGCCATGTCAAATTCCTAAGCGCGATTGAAGAAAGGGTTGCGTGTGCCGCTACGGATGTCGAAGCAAGCAGCGTGGAATCATTGTATGGCGATTCTGGCGTATCAAGGCGAAGTCTTATATAAGACATAAGAGTTGGTTTATCCTTATTTTTCAATGAGATAGCTGTTAAATTTCATGATGTGGAACACGTTTTCGAGGAACGAAAACAGAGTGCTGCGAAAATTCGGCGCGAATTTCGCAATGTGAAAAGCGCTTTCAGTTGTTAGAAGTGAAGGCAAGCACAGATGGCTTGAGCAACGATAGTTGGGGGGATTTTGCAGACGTCTGTCGAACGAACAGTGTGATGAGTCGGCGCGCAAGCGTGTGGCTGTCTTCGCGTCCGCTGCGGTCATTCGATCACGAGCGAGGAATCAACCCAAGACCGTCGGCCAGACCCGGCCAGCGACGATCTACCGAGGCGCGACCATGACCTTTTCCTCGCTGCGCGTATGTCGCGCGACCTCCCCCGCCTCCAGGCGCAGCGGCTTGCGGCCGAAGCCCGTATAGAGGGCGAGCTGGTCACTGTAGTGCGGTGAGCGGGTGCCATCCGGCGCGACGAACCCGCTTTGCCCCGGTGCCACCACATCCCATTCCTGCGTCTTGCCGGCAGCGGCGGCACTGCCGAACACGATCAGGTCATTCTCCGTCCCGCGGTTCTGGTACTCCGGCACGCGGATGGCTTCGGCCGCGTCCGCCTGCGGAATGCCGAAAAAGTTGTTCGCGCGGAAGGTGAGCATCACGGCTGGCGGTTGCCACCGCGCGATATCGTCCCCGTACTTGGCCGACAGCGATGTCCAGGCGTCGCCCAGTGCGGCGCGAATCACGTCGTCTGGCGCAGCGCCGCCAAACAGGTCCACGCGCTGGGGAATGGCCGAGCGAGGCCCCAGCAACGCCTCATAGAGAACCTTGCTGCCCGTGCTGAGGTTCAGCGAGCCGGTGGGGCCATCCTGGGTCGTCTCGTAGCCGCTGGCCATGTACCACTTGTCGAACGGCGCCGGAACCGCCTTGACGACGGTCCTTGCCAGCATCGACGTGAGCCAGGCATTCATGATGGGCGAGCCGGGCCGGGCGTACTTTCCGGTGTCGCGCGGGTCGTCGTTGATGCCGTTCCAGCCCGCCAGCGTATCGGCAAGGCGGCGGCGCGGGTCGTCGGCAGGCAGCGCCGCCGCCGCATTGCGGATGAACGGCAGGAAGTGCCGCACGTTCAGGTCCGAGCGGCTGGTGTCCTTCAGTATCTGCCAGGCATCGTCGCTGTCGAGCGTCGCGTACGCCTCGATGCGATGCTGGATTTCTACGTTGCGGTCCGCCGCGCCCCAAAGAAAGGCAAACAGATCGGAGGCCGGGTAGCCCTGCTCAGGCGAGTTGTTCCAGTTGGCGATATAGCCCGAGCGCGGGTTGTAGACCTGCGGGTTGGTGGAGAACGGCAGCACGCCGTGCCAGTCCCATTCCCCGGTACCGGGCACGGGCAGGCGCGGGTCGTGCCCGGTCCGACGATGCGGATAGGCGCCGGTGTGTACGTATCCGATATTGCCCTGGCGGTCCGCGTAATACCAATTGATGGTCAAGGCCTGTCGTGCGGCCTGGGCTGTCCAACTCTTCCAGTCATGCGCCTGCGCCTGGCGGGTCCACGCCAGGAGCGACTGGACTTCCTTTCCGCTCCAGGCGCGTGCCTTGGCATAGGCGGTATGCGTGGCGTCGTCGCGCTGCATGACGATGCCGTGCACGGTGCGGTAGACGTCGAGTGTCACTGGCGCGCCATCCTTGACGTGGATGATCTCGGAGCGCTTTTGCATCTGCACCCACTTGCCGTTGTGCCAGTAGAAGTCAGGCCGGGTGGGGTCGACGCGCTCGGCAAACATGTCGATGTCGTCGCCAAAGCCGGCGGTCGATCCCCACGAGATCTTGCCGTTGTGGCCAAACAGGATGCAGGGGTAAGCAAACGGCGTATTGCCGACGATATCGAAGCCCGCGCCATGCAGGCCAATACCGTAGGTGTAGCCAGGGTTGAACCAGCCAAACTGCGGCCCGTTGAGCATGATTGCCTTGGCATCGCGCGCGCGCTGCTTGCCGATCACCCACATATTGCTGGTGGTCGGGAAACCGGCAAGGCCGTTGGCGCCGCTCTGCGCATACTGGGCGAACACGGTGTCGCGGTTGGCCTGCGCGTCGAGCGCGAGCAGCGTGCCGTCGTCGCCGCGCGCGGGCCGCTCGGCCATCGGAGGCGGTCGGTCGTAGCGCGGCAACGTGTAGGCAAGGCCGCCGGTGACTGACGCGGCGCCGAGCCGTATTGGGTAAGTACGCTCGCCGGCTGCGATGGTGGTGACCGCCTTCGGGTTGACGAGCCACTTCAACTGAGTGAACAGATCCATGCCGCGCGCTTCGCCATACCGGTCCTTCAGGGCGGTGAGCAGCGCGAGGTTGTCCACCTCGCTGGTGCTGTCGGAGAAGCGGTTCGCCATGGTGCCGACGAATACCATCGCCACGTCGAATGCGCTCCAGTCCGAAGGCTTGAAGCCGGCGTCGTTGAACTGCTTGGGCATCAGGGTGCCGGGCCGCGCGCGGACCTGCGCGATCCACGCATTCATCCCGGCGGCATAGCCATCGAGGATGTCACGCTCCCTTTTCGGCAAAGCTGCAATTTGTTGCTCGATCGCCGCGGGCCAGTAGTTGCCGCGCGTTCCCAGGTCGAACTTGGCGAACTTCTCGCCGAGCACCTCGGCCACCGTGCCTTGCGTGCTGCGCTTTGCCATTTCCATCTGGAACAGCCGGTCTTGCGCGACGGCATAGGCATAGCCATAGAAAAGCTTGTAGGCGGTGTCCGCGTAGATGTGCGGCACGCCATACTCGTCCCGTTTGATCACGACCTGCTGCGCGGCAGGGGCCGAGGCCGCATGTGCCGTCGCAAGACCAATGGGAATCTCCACGATGCCGCCGAGGGCAAGGATGGCGGCAGTCGATGCAACGCAGGCAAGGCGGGGGCGCAGGGGCATGATGTCTCCGGGGTCTCTTTTCTTTATGGCGCCGGAACATCCTAAAATAACCCGACCGAGCGGTCAATTAATCAAACCACTTCTGCCCCCGCAACCTGTCGCGCACCGCTTGAGTCTTGCCGCGCAGCTGCATCACTGCCGCCGCGGGGGGCGCGCCTTGTCTTCCTGGCTTGCGCAACCTTGCCCGCGACGGCCGCTTCGATTACTTGCTCGTGGTGCCGGCGGCGATCCCGCTGTCGCTGCCAGCCGCGGCGCCTCGCCTGGGTCGGCGGACGGCTCTGACCTTCCCGCTACTCCCGCCACCGCAGAAGAACTGGTCGCCGCCATCGGACTCGAGTCCCGAGATGCCGGCGCCTGGAGGCATCTCGACCTTCTCCTCGACCACGCCCGTTCGGGGATCGATTCGCCTCAGTTCGCTCTGGTCGCCTTCCCAGGTGCCGTGCCAGAGTTCTCCGTCGATCCACGTGACCCCGGTGACAAAACGGTTGGACTCGATGGTGCGGAGAATCGCCCCGGTCTGGGGATCGACCTGATGGATCTTCCGGTCCCGGTACTGCCCCACCCAGAGCGTTCCTTCGGCCCACGCGAGGCCCGAGTCGCCGCCGCTGCCGGGCGCCGGAATCGTGCCAAGTACGCGGCCGGTTGCCGGGTCGATCTTCTGGATGCGATTCTCGGCAATCTGATAGAGGTACCGCCCGTCAAAGGCCGTTCCTGCGTGCGCGGCGACATCGATTGAGCGCAGCGTCTTGCCGCTCGCCGGATCGAGGGCGTTCAGCTTGTCTCCGGTGGCGAACCAGACTTGCTGACCGTCATAGGTGACGCCATGCACGTTGTCGATACCTGGAAAGGGACCGTATTCACGGATGATTTCGGCTGCCGAGTGTTTCATTTCTCTGTCCTCGTCACTGTTTGCATGTGTACATCCTAGTCACTTGGCATGGGCGCGGGGAGTAACAAGGTCGTCGCGAATCCCGGCACGGACGGGGTCACCCAGCGACGCGCCCGCCCGTGACCAAACGACTGCACCTTGCCTGCTGCCGCCAGCGCATCGATCGCCCGCTGCACGGTGCGCTGGCTGGCGCCAAGCGCCAGCGCCAGGGCCGAGCTTGACCATGACTCACCGTCGGCAAGGAAGGCCAGCACTGCCGCGTGCTTGTCTTCGACGGGACGCGCCAGCACGACGATCGCGCGCGCGTGGCCCGGCACCAGCGCAAACCCTCGCCTCGTGGCGCTCACGCCGGCCACTTCCCGAAGCACGATGCGAAGCCGCCCTACTTCAACGCGCAACCGCACGCGGTGCGATTCATCGGCATGCTTCGTCCGGAATGCCTGTGCGATAAGCGTTTCCCGGGTTACGTCTTCGGGCCACGCCTCGGCCAGTGTGCGTGCGAGCGCGAACAACACGGGACGCCTGGCGAGCGAGACCGCCTTGCCCGCGTCATGCACGACATTGCGGCATGCGTCCACGACGAGCGCTTTCGACGCCAGCAGCGCTTCCACCTCATCCAGCAGCAGGAGCCGCTCCTCGCCACGCGCGATCAGGCGCGCCGCGGGTGTGTTCAGGATGAGGGATGCGTTTTCAACCTCCGCCGTCAGCGCGGGGATTCCCGCGAGGCGTGCGGCGCGCTGGGCCTGATCGAGCGCGGCGCGCGCCGTTTTCGATTGCAGGCGTCGCATTGCGATCCCGGCGACGACCAGTTCGTGGGCGGTCTTCAATGCGGGCGGATAGCCGGCAGGTGGAAAGGGCGAGGAGACGAGTCCGGCGAGCGTATGTTCGGCGTCGTCGAGGCGCCCGATCAGGAGGAGGCGCCTGGCTTCGAGATACCGCGCATGCGCGGCGTTGACGTGGTCGCCGTGCGCTTCGAGCGTTGATCGGGCCGCGTCGAGCGTCCTGGCGGGCCAGCCCAGGTCGCGCGAGGCGAGTGCGATCTCGGCTTCGGCAATGACACACCTGGCGCGGGCCACGGCTTCCTTCGGGCCGAAGGCGCGCGCCGCGCTTCGCACGAGCGCCTTGGCCCGGGCGAAATCCCCGAGCTGCGCCATCGCGATGCCGCGAAGCGCGAGCGCAGGCGCGTCGTCGCGCAAGGCGACCCTGTTCAGCGCGCCGAGGGGGTCGCCCGCAGCGAGCGCACGCGCCGCGGCGGTGATCAGCGAATCCATCTACCTGAATCCCGCCACACTTGTCACGCCCCCCGTTCGAAGTCCGGCACTAATCTAGCATAGGAGTACCAACCAGCACGCCTGTTCCTCAGTCAGGCGAGCGCCAGCCGCGCTCCCGCACTTCCGATTGCCTGTCAGCCCATGAGCGGCGCGAGCGCGGCGCCGATCCGGTGCGCTTGCGCCGGCGAGATCATGGCGTTGAGCGTTTCGCCGAAGCGCGGGATCTGCACGCCCGACACGATGTATTGGAAGCGATAGGCGGCAAGGACGGTGTTCATCACGCTATCCTTCTCGGCCGTTGTCGCGGGCCGGTTGCAAAGTGCGATGAAGTAGCGCGTGTCCGCTGCCGCCTGAGCTTGCAGAATGACATCGATGGCGCCCACCAGCGCAATCAGGTCGTCCACGGCCGCATCGCGTGCTTGCGGCGAAAGTTTCGCGTTCTCACGGACCCATTCCAGTTCATCCAGAATCGCGTGCTGCGACTCCTCTTTCCAGTGGAACAGGAACACATCCTTGAACAGGGGTGAGAGCTCGCTGTCCGGCGCAATGCTGGCCCGGTAGTGGGCTTGCGTGAACAGTTCAATGAGGCAGGTCAGCGCGAGCACCGACCACGTGGACTTGCCCAGTACGAACGACGCGACGTCATCGGGCTGCGGTTCGAACTTGTATCCCGCGGGCATCCGGGCGCCGATCATGGTCTCGATACGGCGAAACAGCGCCTGGTGCTTTAGCTCTTCGTCGGTGAAGCGAACCAGCGCCTCAAGCGCGATCTGGTTGCCAAGCCAGTGGTCGCGGCTCACCTCAAGCATCTTGGCGCCGATGAACCGCTCGACCAGGCCGAAGATATTGGCATACGAGCGACCCTGGATCTGTGACAGCAGGCGGCGCTCGTTGCCGTTCAGGAACGGCAGGCGATCGACGAACGACAGGCCATCAGGCAGGAATTTCTTCGTGAAGTCGAAATCCCGATGGCGAAGCACGTCGCGATCAATGTCCCACCGGACGCGCCTGGAAACTTCCACGCATTTGGCGTAGCGCGCGGAATCGACGTAAGGCTGCGAGAGAGGTGGTTGAACACCGGCAACGGCATGCCGGATCCTGAGGGCGGCGGGATCGGTATCGGGCAGAGAAGGTGAATGGATTGCGGACATGACGGTTCTCCTTGGGAGACGGGCTTGGGGTTGCAGCTGGTGCAGCTGCAAAAAATGCGGTCGAGGGACAACTAAGGTCCGACGACGTCGCAGGGTGCGCGCCTGTGCATTCGCAAATCGCCAGGTTCGTCCGGAGTAGGCGCATACGACGTGTGCATCACCCGCCCGATTCGCGGGGAACGCCACAACCCTTATTACTGCCCTGCTTCAATCGAATCTTCTTGCGTGTGTTGGCCTTCAGGCACGGGGCTAGTATCCTGACGGTAAGCGCGCGATTGAATAGCCGGTCGTCCGGATTTCTTGTGCGTGGCCCCAACATTGGGCAACCGCTGCCATGGATGCTCTCTCCGACGTGTTGCGCGTCATCCAGCTGACGGGGGCAGTTCACCTCGACGGCTGCTTTTCGGCGCCCTGGTGCGTCATCGGGCAGGCTGATTCGGCGCTTTGCTCGGCATACCTGCCGCCCTCCGAGAACGTCGTCTCGTTCCATCTCGTAACTGAAGGAAGGTGCTGGGCGATGCTGCCAGGCGACCCGGCGAGCACGCTGCAGGTAGAGGCAGGCGATGTCATCGTGGTACCGCAGGGCGAGACCCACGTGTTGGGCAGTTCCATCGATCTGTTGCCGGAATTCCTGGCACCGATACTGGCCAATGATGTCCAGGCGAAACCGGGTGAAGTCATGACACTCGTCCACGGCGGCGGTGGCGAGCTCACTCGCATGGTGTGCGGCTTTCTCTCCATGCAGGACAGTTCGCGCAACCCCCTGCTGTCCGCGCTGCCCAGGCTGTTCAAGGTGAGCATGCGCGGATCCGGCGCATCGTGGCTCGAATCGTCACTGCGCTTCGCCACCGAGGAGGCGGCCTCGGCGCAGGCGGGCAGCGCCACGGTGCTGGCCAAGCTTGCGGAGCTGGTGTTCGTCGAAGCGGTTCGCCGTTACGTCGGCACGATGGCCGATGATCGCAAGGGGTGGCTGGCGGGACTACGTGATCGCTTCGTCGCGCGAGCACTCGCGCTGATGCATGCGCAGCCGGTGTATCCCTGGACCGTGGAAGCGCTCGCCCGCGAAGTTGGCATCTCGCGTTCGGGGCTGGCACAGCGCTTTACCGAACTGGTCGGGCTACCACCGATGCAATATCTGGCGCTGTGGCGCCTGCAGCTCGCCGCGCGGCAGCTTCGCCTCACTGATTCGTCGCTGGCGTCGATCGCCGAGGCTGCCGGGTACGAATCGGAAGCCTCGTTCAATCGCGCGTTCAAGCGGGAGTTCGGCAAGCCACCCGCGACATGGCGCAGGAATACGATCATGATCCGCGCCGCGACCCGGGACAAAGACCCCTCCGGCGACAGTCTTCCGCCGGCAAGCGAATCTTGAAATTACTGAAAAATCACACCGGGCCGCAATCCGTCTCGCGTTGGCGCGCCCAAAGCGGGCATCCAATGGGCCAGTTCGACAGCCCCGGTCGAGAATGGCCGGCTGCACTCGCCCGACCGCCTGCCCGACCGTCATTGACCTTGACTTGTCCCCCCCCGTAGCAGAGGATTGATTTGCTACTTGTCGCCGTGACTTGCGGCAACAGGCCGGTGTTCGTGTACCTGTGTACCTTCAACGGAGGTCCATATGAGCTATCACCTGGAAGGTCGTCTGCTCGAGGTTTGCAACTGCAACGTCCTCTGCCCCTGCTGGATCGGCGAAGACCCTGACAACGGCACCTGCGACACCATCGTCGCGTGGCGCATCGACAAGGGAACGGTCGACGGCGTCGATGTCAGCGGCAATACCATCGCGGCTGTCGCACATGTACCCGGCAATATCCTGCAAGGCAACTGGACGGCAGCGATCTACGTCGACGACAATGCCTCCAAAGCGCAGGAAGATGCACTCCTGAAGGTCTACACCGGTCAGGCCGGTGGGCCGGTCGCCGAGCTCGCCAAGCTCATCGGCACGGTCGTATCCGTGGAGCGGGCACCGATCCGATTCACAGTAGTCGCGGGCAAGGGCACGCTCGAGATCGGCCAGAACTACTTCGCCGAGCTTGAGCCCTATCTCGGCGCGACGGGTGGCCAGACCACCCTCTCCGACACCGTGTTCTCGACGGTGCCGGGGGCTCCGGTATTCGTCGGCAAAGCCCCGACCTATCGCTCCAAGAACGCCGCCCTCGGCATTGACCTCGACATCAAGAACCATAACGCCCTGCAAAGCACCTTCGTCTTCGACGCATGAGCCCGACGGCAGGCCCGCCGCAGTCCGGCGCCTCGCGCCATCAGCGCGTGTTCCTGCCGATCCTGGCCGCGCTGATTGCGCTCGCGTGGGTGGCGTTGTGGGCTTGGACTCGCACCCCATACGGACGCTATCTTGAGCACGGTGACTGGACCGCATCAGGACCGGCGGCGTTCTTGTGCCGTGTCGTTCCCGCCGGCGATGTGGTCGTGCCGGTGGTGCTCTACGCCGCCGCGTGGATCCTCATGACGGCGGCCATGATGCTGCCGACGACCTTGCCGTTGTTCAACGCCTTCGATCGGTTGACGGCCCGGCGCCCGGACCATGTGCGACTGCTCATGCTGCTCGCGCTCGGCTACATGACGGTGTGGGGGGCTTTCGGGCTTCTGGCGCATGCACTACACAGTGCGGTGCTATCCCTGCTCGCCAGCGTACCCGGCCTGGCCTGGCACGGCTGGCTGATCGGCGCCGCGATCATTGCCCTGGCCGGCGCCTTTCAGTTCAGCAGACTCAAGTACCGGTGCCTGGAGAAGTGCCGCACGCCCTTGAGCTTCGTCATCGAGCGCTGGCGTGGACAGGCGCACGCGTGGCACGCGTTCGCGCTTGGCGCGCAGCATGGCCTGTTCTGCGTCGGCTGCTGCTGGGCGCTGATGCTGCTGATGTTCGCGCTCGGCACAGGCAGCCTCGGCTGGATGCTCCTGCTTGCGGCCGTGATGGCGATTGAAAAGAACGTGCGCTGGGGCCGCCGTCTCAGCACGCCGCTCGGTGTCGCGCTGTTGTCTTGGGCAGTCGTCCTGGTGACAACCCATGCGTGAAGAGCTCCGTGGCGTGCCGGCCTCGCAGACGATCATCCTTACCGTGGCGGCGATGCTTGCCTTCGCGGCCAATTCACTGCTGTGCCGGCTTGCGTTGCAGCAAGGGCATATCGATCCGGCCAGCTTTGGCAGCATCAGGCTGGTTTCCGGAGCGATCACGCTCGCGGTCATCGTACGGATCAGGCCGGAACGGTTCGCGCGCGGCCATACCGACTGGCGCGCCGCGACGATGCTGCTTGCCTACGTCACATTCTTCTCCTTCGCGTATCTCACCTTGCCGGCGGGCACGGGCGCATTGATTCTGTTTGGTGCGGTGCAACTGACCATGTTCAGCGTGGGCTTTCGCTCGGGCGAGAGGTTCGGACCCATCGCCTCGCTTGGACTCGCGCTGGCGGTCGCGGGGCTCGTCTACCTGGTCTCGCCGGGTGTTGCTGCCCCGCCACCGCTCGGCGCTGCGTTGATGGCGATCGCTGGCGTAGCGTGGGGCGTGTACTCGCTGCGCGGCCGTGGTGTGGCCGACCCGCTTGCCGCCACGGCTGGCAACTTCGCGCGGGCGGCGCCGCTCGCCCTCGTGCTGAGCTTGCTGTTCGTCGCCAACGCGTACACCGACAAGGCCGGGGTTGCCCTGGCCGTGGCCTCCGGCGCACTGACGTCCGGCATCGGCTATGTCATCTGGTATGCGGCGCTGAGCAACCTTTCTGCCATGCGCGCGGCCACCGTACAGTTGTCGGTGCCGCTGATCGCTGCATTTGGCGGCGTGCTGTTCCTGTCGGAAGCGATCACACCACGCCTGGCTGCCGCCTCCGCGGCGATCCTCGGTGGCATTGCGATGGTGTTGTTCAGCAAGTCGCGCAAGCCGCGCCCTTAGCCCCACCCCTTTCAAGGTGATTAGACGACACGTCCAGCCTTGATGACATGGGCGGCAGAAACATGCCGCCGTGCTACGCATCCGGCCACATAGCCTTTCTTCTTCGGCGCTTTCGGTCCTCGCGTATGTTTGCGCATTGCGCGGGGATCAACGTGCGTCGCCATCTTGATCAACTCGTCCAAACTCGCTCTCTATGAAGGGCGCAACGATGCCGATGCTGGCTTTGTAGCTTTCGCTAATACGGCTCTGTTCCGATCAAAGTTCACAAGGAGGATGCGGGGCACTGCTACTGCAGCGGGATCTTTGCCACCTCCGCCAGTCGCTTCCAACGCTGGATCTCGTCTTTCTGGTATTGCCGCATCTCGGCCGGCGACGACAGGATCAGCTCGGCCGACAGGCGCGTGTAGTAGTCGCGCACGTCGGGGGCATTGCCGGCCTGCGCGAACAGGTCATGCAGCCGCTTCACCACCGCCGGCGGGGTCTTTGCCGAGACCGCCGCGGCCACCCAATTGCGGGCCAGGAAGTCCGGCAGGCCGGCTTCCGCGATGGAGGGCACCTCCGGCAGCAGCGGCGAGCGCTGCGGCGCGGTGAAGGCCAGCGCGCGGAGCTTGCCGCCACGGACCAGTTCGAAGGCGCCGCTGGCATCCACCACGGCGAAGTCGACATTGGCCGCCATCACGCCGTTGATGACATCGCCCGCGCCCTTGTACGGCACGGCGGTGGTCTTGGTGCGGGCCAGCTCGTTGAGCCACTCGGTGTAGATCGTGTAGGAGATCGAGCCAGAGCCGTAGTTGAGCGCGCCGGGGTGCTTACGGGCGTCTTTCAGCAGCTCCGTCAGCGTGCGATAGGGCGAGTTGGCCGGCACGATGATCACGCAGGGCCCGCGCGACAGCAGCGAGATTGGCGCGAAGTCCGTCAATGGGTCATACGGCAGCTTGCGAAAGGTGGCGGCGTTGGTCGACAGCGTGGAATTGCTGCCGATTAAGACCGTATAGCCGTCAGGCGGCGCGCTCAGCGCGGTCCGCACGCCGATAAAGCCGTTGCCGCCGGGCTTGTTCTCGACTACCACGCCCTGGCCAGTCAGCTCGCCGATCTTCTTGGCGAACATGCGCGCGGTGGTATCGGTGCCGCTGCCGGAAGGGAAGGGTACGATGAACCGTATCGGGCGGGCGGGAAAAGCATCGGCAGATTCGGCGGCGGACGTCGCCAGCGGCGTAGCCGCGCCGAAGGCCGCCAGCGCGGCTGCGGTCAATCCAAGGAAGCGGCGACGGGAACGGAAAGCCTGTTGCATGATTGTCTCCTGAAAGTGGAAAGCCCGGCGCGTTCCCGCCGGTGCAAGGGATAAGCGAGCGCTTAGCGGCGCAGGCCCGGCAGGTCGCGGGCAATGACCCAGCGGTGCGCTTTGCTGGGCTCTTCGTAGATGCGCATCAGGCGCATCTCGTTGGCCAGCTGCTGCAGCGGCTGCTCCTTGGTCATGCCCATCGCACCAAAGGTCTGCATGGCATGGTCGATCACGTCCCAGGCCATTTCGGTAGCGAACACCTTGATCATCGATACCTGCGTGCGTGCTTCGCCGCCCGCGTCGATGCGGCTGGCGGCTTCATAGGTACACTGACTCGCTTCTTCAGAAGTTGCACCGACTTTGCTCGCGTATTAGTGGGACAGGAGACTAGTGAGTACGCAGGTCAGAAAGGAACTTGCGCGCTCGCTCGCTAGTAGGTTTCGAGAAAAACTCGTCCGGTACTCCGACTTCGACCAAACTCCCCTGGTCCATGAACCACACCCGGTTCGCGACCTCCCTGGCAAAATTCATTTCGTGTGTGACACACATCATTGTCATGCCATCGCGCGCCAGTGACTTCATCACCTGCAACACCTCGCCAACCATCTCAGGATCCAAGGCACTGGTCGGTTCGTCAAACAGCATGACGGGGGGATCCATCGCCAATGCTCGCGCAATTGCTACACGCTGCTGCTGGCCTCCCGACAGTTGTCCAGGAAATGCGTCGACCTTCGAGGCCAGGCCGACACGATCGAGCAATTCGAGAGCACGGGTTCTCGCCTCTGCGCGCCGCTGTTTACGTACATTCACCGGCCCGAGCATGATGTTCTGGGCAACGGAAAGATGCGGAAACAGGTTGAAGCTCTGGAATACGAAACCAACCTGGCTGCGAAACTTGTTGATATCGACCGATGACGCATGTACGTCTTTTCCATCGAAATGAATTGCTCCACTTTGGATCTCCTCCAGGCGGTTCACGGTTCGAATCAGCGTGGACTTCCCTGAGCCTGATGGCCCACACACGACAACGACTTCACCTTTGTGGACATCAGCGCTGATGCTGCTTAGCGCGCGATACTCCCCGTACCACTTGCTGACGTCCCTGAAGGTAATGAGAGGCTTTTTGCTGAAGTTCATGTTCACGCGGCTGTCGCCGTAGTGGTGGTAGAGGGTGATACAACAGCCACCACGGACTGGCGGCTTCCTTCGCGTCGAGATGTGATTCGGCCCTCAAGGAAGCGCGCCAGTTGCGTCAGTGAGAAACAGAGACAAAAGTAAATGGCAGCAAGAATGAAGTACACCTGGAATGGCTGCGTCATGAGCGAACTGTTGATTTGCATCGCCGCAAAGGTGACTTCGTTCACGCTGATCACATATCCCAGCGAGGTTTCCTTGATAGTTGAAACGAACTGGCTGACCAAGGCTGGAATCATGTTGTAGAGAGCTTGGGGGAGGATTACCCTCCTCATGGTCTGGATGTAGCTCAGCCCCAAGGCACGCGCTGCTTCGGCTTGCCCCTTGGGCATGCCCTCAATACCGGATCGCACGATCTCGGACAGGTAGGCCGCTTGGTAGATCACAAGTGTCACCACCATGGTCGTGAAGCCAGTGACCGTGCGACCGATGAGCAAGGGAACGAAGAAGTACACCCAGAAAATGAACATCAGCAGCGGTACGCCGCGCGCGACATAGACCAGCGCAATCGCAGGCCAGCGCAGCCAGCGAAAGGGACTGAGGCGTGCGAGTGCCATCACTACGCCAATCGGAAAGGCGAGCGTCAAACCAAGCAAGGAAAGAAGCAGTGTGACCGCCAATCCCCCGAGCGGCCCATTGGGGTACTGACCTACGAGAAGCAAAGTGCCATAGTCACGCAGGATGAGAAGAATGCTATCCACAGTCTACCTCGCTCGAATCCGATAGCGACCTTCAAGAAACGTTCCTGCTTTCATGATCACCATGGAAAATCCAAGGTAGATCACAGTTGATAGCAGGTAAATTTCCACGGTCCTGAACGACTGGCTCTCAATTTCACGGGTTGCATAAGTCAACTCCGCAACGCCAATTGCCATGGCCAGGCTGGTGTTCTTGAACAACAGCACCGTATAACTCACCAGGGTAGGCAGTGCAATCCTCAGTGCCTGAGGGACCACTACGAGACGCGCTGCCTGAAGATAGGAAAGGCCGATGGCGCGCGCGGCCTCCAACTGAGACTTTGGAATGGATCGGATCCCCCCGCGCAACCCTTCGGAAACATAGGCTGCCATGCACAGTCCCGCTGCAATGAAAGCCAACACGAATGCGCTGTTATGTGCATTGATCCACTGCTGCCACGGCAGCGGCAAGAGCGCGGGGATGCCGAAGTACCAAAGGAAAACCTGGACCAGCATGGGCACGTTCTGGTGATACTCAACATAGATCGCTACCGCAATCTTTGCTATTCGGACATTGCTCATGCGTGCCACGGCAAGCATGGTCCCCAAGGCCATCGCGAGCAACCACGCCGCCAGCGTGAGTTCAAACATGGTGATGACGCCGTCAAGGATCCATTTCGGATAGTCTCCTCGCAGCAACACTGAAAAGTCGAGCCTGTGATCCACGGTCAGTTTCCTGTTGCAGTATGTGGATCAGCCTTTGATCGGCTCAATCTTGAAGCTGCGCTTCATCTTGTAGATGGTCTGGCTACCCAGCCACTTGTCGAAGATCTGCTGGGCCTCTCCCGATTTCTCCATCACCTGCAGCACGGCGTTCACGTGCTTGATCAAGCCCGGCTCGCTTTTGCGCATGCCGATTCCCCACGGTTCAGACGCCAGTGACGGCTCGAGCTTCACGATGGGGACGGTGCTTTCAGATTGCAGGCGATACTTCTCGAGGTAGAGTTCCCCAATGGCAAAGGCATCTACTTTCCCTTGCAGCATCGCGAGAAAGGCGCTCGGTGGATCCTGGAAGGTGATGGTCGTTGCCCCGGGAACTGCCTTGCGCACAAGCAGCTCGGAACTGGAGCCTTTGAGAGCGCTGACGCGCTTTCCTGACACATCCTGGAGGGATTTGTATCCGCTGTCCTTGCGTGCCGCCATCTTCTGCTCGCTCACAAAATACTGGTCGCTGAAGGCAATCTGCTCAGCGCGTTCGGCGGTCCACCCCAGGCTGGCAATAACCACGTCAACACGACCTTGTTGAAGTTCGGGGATGCGTGCTGCCACGGAAATGAGCTTCAGCTCAAGCTGCGCACCGAGGGACTTTGCCAACGCCCTGCAGAAGTCCACGTCGTAGCCCTCAACCTCGCGGGTTTTCGTATTGGAGAAGCTGAAGGGCTCGGCAGTACCGAGCGTCCCACAGACGAACACCCCCTTCGATTTGATGTCCGCGAGTTGGTCCGCGCGTGCGGGGTTGCCCAGCAGCATCAGGGCGGCACTGGCAACGAGAGTCAGAACAGAAGTCTTCATGGTGTCTTCTCCAGACGGTTTCGCGATGGGTGATGCTCAGGAGAGGTCGTTCACAGCATCCCGAAGGAAGTTGCAACCTTGCTCAATCAATTCGAAGGAAGTGGCAAAGGAGATGCGAAGATGTTCGGGCATCCCATAGGAAGTTCCATCGATCACTGCCAAACTTGCGTGCTCCAAAAAGTAGCGCATGACGTCGACATCGGAGGAAAGAACCCCTCCCCCAGGCGTCACCCGCCCCATAAGTCCAGCCACACTGGGGAAGACGTAGAACGCACCGTCTGGCGACACGCAGTCGACACCAGGAACCTTTCTCAGGAGCGCCACAATGAGATCCCTGCGCTGGCCGTAGATTGCCACCGCATCTGCAACGCATTGCTGCGGCCCATTGAGTGCCTCCACGGCCGCCGCCTGGGCCATGGCATTCGGACACGATGTGCTCTGTGACAGCAACATCGCAATTGCTTGCACCAGCGGCGTTGGGCCTGCGCCGTAGCCGATACGCCAGCCCGTCATCGCATAGGCTTTGGAAACGCCATTGATGATCAGCGTCCGCTCTGCCAGCTCCGGAACCATCTGGAGCAGAGAAGCATGCTTTACATCGCCATAGACGAAATGCTCATAGATCTCGTCGGTCATCAGCCAGACATGAGGATGCCGCTGCAGTACGGCACCCAATGCGACCAGTTCGCTGGCTGTGTACACTGCTCCGGTCGGGTTGTTGGGTGTGTTCAACACTAGCCACTTCGTTCGAGGAGACAGAGCTGATTCCAGAGCCTCCGGCGTCAGCTTGAATCCGTGGCTTGCATCGCTGGATACGACGACGGCCTTGCCCCCATGGAGCGCTACCATGTCTGGATACGAAACCCAGTACGGTGCCGGCACCACGACTTCGTCTCCCTCATTCAAGGTAGCTGCGAAGGCGTTGTAGATGATGTGTTTTGCACCATTCCCGACAACGATGTTTTCGGGCTTGAATTCCAGCGTGTTCTCGCGCCGAAATTTGTTGACGATTGCCTGCCGCAGAGCGAGCGTTCCGCTGGGCGACGTGTAGCGCGTCTGTCCCGATAGCAAGGCGGCAACGCCGCTGTCCATGATGTGCTTCGGTGTCAAGAAGTCGGGCTCGCCGATGGTGAAGTCGACGATGCCCCGACCTGCAGCGCGCAACGCATCGACACGCGTCTTGGCCGCCATGCTTGGCGAAGGCTTGACGCCGTCAAGGCGGTGGGCCAGCAAGGTTTTCATGAAGTCCTCCGGATACGAAGCGGGCGTGAGTTGAGTGATGCGTTGGATCAAAGACCGTGAGGACCAAGTGCCTTGGCGAGCCACGATTGCTCCACCATTCCGTTGGCGATTTCGGCCCTGATGGCCTCCTCGATCTGAGTGGTTCGGTCGATCGCATGAAGAAGGCGCGGGACTTCGGATGGAGCAAAGGTGACGAGGCCGTCCTCATCGCCAACCACGATGTCGCCTGGCGCCACGACTTGCCCGCCCACACAGATAGGAACGTTAATTGCGCCGGGGCCAGTCTTGTAGGGCCCCCGATGAATCGCCTCCCGCGCGTAGCAGGGGAAATCGGCATCACGAAACGCCGCTACATCCCGCACGGCGCCATCGAGCACGATCCCAGTGCAGCCGCGCTGCTGGGCGTAGAGCATGATGAGCTCCCCTACGAGGGCATTGCTCGTCTCGCCTCCTCCATCGACCACGAGCACGTGTCCTGGTGAGGCGCTCATGAGGGCCTTGTAGATCAGCAGGTTGTCGCCGGGGCGGGTCTTGACCGTCAAAGCTGTTCCAACCAGCTTGGCCCCCCGATGGAATGGGCGCAGACCAACGATTCCAGTCAAGCGCTGCAGGTTGTCGCTGATGTGCGGCGTGGGCACTCGCCGGAGAGCGTCCAGCAGGTGAGCTGGGGCCGGGGTCGGCGTAGGGTGGATGGCAAAGCCAGCAGCAGTCATCGCCAGGGTCTCAATTTGAATCATACTGATCGAACAAGCACGCCGGATTCATTGCCAGCACGCGATGCATTACTTCCGGGTCGTTGTCGAACCAGCGTGCGAAAGCGTTGATGAGCTGACCAGCATCCACCGGCTTCTTTATACCTACATGTGGCCAGTCCGTTCCCCAAATCATCTGCCCCGGCGCATCACCATAGAAGACGTGGGCGCGTTCAATGACACGACTATCCATCAGGTCGTCCGACAAGCGATAACCGATCAACTTGACCCATGCTCCTCGCTCAACGAGCAATTTTCGGATAACCTGGGTTGTCGGATGATTCACTCCGAACTCCGGAGGAAAGCCACCCATATGATCGATGACGATTTTGCACGGCAGCGCCTCCAATACAGGCAACAATTCGGGCCATTGTGTTGGACCAGGAAGTACTTCCGCATGCCAACCGAACTCGGCAATGCGAGGCGCAAGCGCAACCATCGCTTGCGTTCCTACGGTGCCACCGAGACCATTGGTGATAAAGCGCATCCCGCGCACGCCGATACCATGCAAGCGTTCGATTTCCGCGTCATCAATCGTCTGACCCGCAACTACCACACCGCGCAGGATGTCGGGTTCATCAGTAAGTGCCTCGATCACGCCAGTGTTATCCGTGCCAAAGGCGCTCGCCTGGATAACAGCGCCTCGTTGAAGACCTAGCGCTGCCCTCATCTTCCTATGCTTCTCGGGTGGAGCCGGTGCAGGGAGATAGCTAGCGTCAGAGACGAGCGCCCAGTTCCCGCGCGGCGTCACGTGTGAATGGCAATCCCATGCCCCGCCCGGCACGACGAAAGTGGGAGTCGTATAGGACTCGGGCGGCGGCAGACTTCCCTGTTCCACAGCGGACATATTCAAATCTCGTATCGTAAGATTGGCCCGCTCATGCGCGCAGGTAAATGTCGAAGAGTGCATCGCCAGACATAAATCGCGTTACGTTGGCAACAATGGCGCTGATTCGACGAGCTTCGAGTTCCTCCGTCCAGCCCGCCGCATGTGGAGTCATGACGACGTTGTCGAGGTCAGCGAATGGCCGCGTCGCCGGTGGGCAAATCTTCTCGCCCGCCTCCGGATAGCGGTACCAGGTGTCGATCACCGCTCCGCGGATTCGCTTTTCTCGCAATGCCTCGTACAGCGCATCTTCGTCAACGACAGATCCTCGCGCGATATTGATCAGGACTGCGTCCGCTTTCATGCACGCCAATTGTGCCGCGCCAATCAATCCTTGCGTCTCAGGCCCTCCGGGTACGGACAAAAGAACATAGTCACTTTGCGCCAGCAGATCGTCGAGACTATCGGTCCCCTTGTACCACTCGAGACTGTGATCGATCCCCGGGTTGCGGCTGACAGCAATGACTCGCATTCTGAAAGCCTTGCTTAACTCCGCTACGCGGTGACCAATACGGCCGTACCCCACCAGTCCGATGGTGCGCCCCTGAAGCTCATGATGTTTGCGGCCAAGCACCGAGGCACCTCCCCACCCCCAGCGATCTGCACGCAACTCGTTGTCCATCTCCCGTAGTGGTATAGCTGACTGCAGCATCGCGAGCATCACGTACTCCGCAATAGGGTCGATGCCGACATTCGTGTTGCAGACCACTGATCCCGCAGGCAACCATGCCCGATCGAGCCAATCCATTCCGGAAAATGGCACCAGTATCAGCTTGAGTTTCTCGGCATTCTGGAGCGTTCGTTTCACCAGCGTTCGTTTCTCGTGGAGTACCCACTCCGCCGACGCGACAATCACTTCCGCTTCCCTTGCGATCTCCACCATCCGTTCAGAACCTTCGGATGGCAGCCAGAGGTCTACAGCACTCTCCTGGCCTACGGCATGCTTCACCGGGTCAAGAAAAACTCTCCCATACTCTCCTGTCAATACCACGCGTAACATTGGCGGCTTCCTTTGGTTTCACATCGCAAGAGATTGCTCGATGACGTTCGGCTTTTCAAAGCTCAACTTCACTGATTCGCGGTTGGTCATTGAGCAATCGCCGCTGTACCTTACCGACTCCGGTGTCCAGAGGAAGCTTCTCAATCCGAATGAGCTGCGTGGGGTGCATATATTTCGGTAAATCAAATAGCGCCGCATGCACTTCGGACTCGATGACATGATGCGCGGTCGTGTAGAGCACGACCTCGTGTCCGCGCGCCGGGGAATCTGTCCGCCAAAGTGCGAACTCGCCGAGAGACGTGACCCGCTTCAACCGCTCCTCAACAAATCCGATCGGGACATACTCGCCATTGACGCGAATTGAATCACTCATTCGCTCAATAAAGATGAGATTTCCACACGAGTCCTGACGCCCACGATCTCCTGTCCTGAACCATCCTTCGGGGTCGGTCTGAGCCAGTATCTCTCCATCTCGTAGATACCCTGAGAACAAGGTCTGATGATGCAACCCGCGCACCCAGATTTCGCCGTCATCGGCTATGCGATATTCGACATCTGAACGGGGCTGGCCTGCCATGCTGGACGGACCTTCCGGCGGAAATTCGGCGTCGTCCGGACGCACGATGCGCGTATGGCAAAGGCCGCCAGCTTCCGTTGATCCATACCCCGTCACACCGATCGGAATATCAAATTTTTCAAGAAAATCTGGCACGCACCCGAAGGCTATTCGGATCTGGTGACCTTGTGCTTCTGCTCGCGTGGTTTTGGCCATCAACAGATTTGCCGGCGGCTGATGCAATATCATCGCGGTAATGTGGTGCGCCTTGGCCAGCGACCAGAAATCTTGCGCCTGGAAGCGATCCATCGAAAGCAACGACGCTCGCGCCGTGAGCGAACCCACGACGCCATACCCCATCGGATTGATGTGGAACATCGGCAACGGCGAGAGGACCCTGTCGTAATGTGAGAGCCCATGCGAGTCGGCAATACAGCGGCCCAACCGAATGAAATAGCCATGACTAAGCGCGCAGAACTTCGGCAGTCCGGTCGTTCCCGATGTATGGATATAGGCTGCTACGTCGGCGGGGTCTGCGCAGCGTCCATCGCTATCGGACATCAGGACGTCGCGGGAGAGGAGGGGCCTTGGCACGGAAACTTCACCTTGCCATGCTCCCGTCAAATCCAACTGTGCTTCAGTCCTGTCAACCAATCCTCCTGGACTGCGGCCCAGCCAGAAGATGGCACGCGCGCCCAGATTGTCGAGCATCGCGCGTAGCAATTCATCGGGATATGACGGGTTAATCAATGCCGTCTGCAGCCCCACGAACTGGGCTGCCATCCATGTAACAAGGTACCCCGCGCTGTTAGGACCGACGAAAGCTACGAGGTCTCCTCGCCGGAAGCCGGCATCGCGAAGCTGAGCCGCGACTGTTCGAGCCCTCTCAACAAATCGATGCAACGAGTCGTTCTGTGAAAAGGTACCGAAGGATGCGTTGGGACGATCGAGGGCTGCGACCTCAATCAGCTCGGTGAGATTGTTCATGCCAGCCCCATCAGTTGAGCGTCCTTCAGGACGCATTTTGCGACGTGATTCTTGAGGATTTCACTCGATCCACCCGCCACGCGCAGCAGTTTCACGTCGAGCATGTACTGGCCGAAGTTTTGCTCCTCATACAAACCATAGCCACCGATCAAGGCGTAGACGTCACTCACAACTCGCTCGGCGGCCTTGATCGCGAGATGCTTCGCGACACTTGTCTGCATCGCGTGCTCGCGACCTTGTTGTGCGAGGTTGGCTGCGTGATCACGGGCCAAAACCGCGGCGTGGATCTCCGCATAGCATTCCGCAATCGTCCATTGGTTCCCCTGAAAGTCTGTGACAACAGCGGACCCGACCGGGCGGGTAACCGCGTATCTCGAGGCTTCGGCCAGAGCACGCCGCGCTATACCGATCAGCGTGGACGCGTTCCCTAGCCGGCTCACATTGAAGGTGGACACAAAGGTTGCAAGGCCCTCGCCTACCTCGCCAAGGATCGCGCCGCCTCCAACGCGAACATCATCAAAGTACATGTTCGCTGTCGGCGAATAGCGAAGTCCGATGGGATGGGTATGTTCGCGCCGAACACCAGGCTGATCCGTATCTACAAGAAATGCGGTCAGCCCTTCCGGAGCCATCGCGTAGACGAGCGTAAGGTCACTCTCGACACCCATGTTGATGTGGCACTTCTCTCCGCTAATGACCCACCCGCCACCTTCACGCCTCGCGGTGGTCTGAAGATTTTTCAAGGATGAGGCGGCGGATGGTTCGGATATCGATTCAGAAAACAGGATGCTCCCGTTAGCGAGTCCGGGGAGGTACTTCGCTTTCTGCTCCGGTGTTCCCCAGTCGTTTAGCCAGCGTTCGCCCTGGGCCTGCGTCTGCCCACTCACCAGGCCATAGCGGCCCAATTCCTCCTCCACCAGGCAGTACTCAGGCACACCGAAACCCGCCCCCCCGTACTCCCGCGGGGTAAGCATTCCGAGAAGGCCTCGCCGCCCGAGTTCATTGAACGCGTGGCGAGGAAACACGCCCTCACGTGCTGCCTTGGCCATGTCGCCCTGGATGACCTCAGCAAACTCCCGAATGCTCTCGATTGCGGAGGAAGCCCAGGCCGGGTCTTTCAGACGTAGTTCCAGATTCATTGCTGTGTCTCGTTGGTGGTTTCGTTTATCATCTGATTGTCCGGACTATGATAGGAAGAAGCGTATGTGGCGTCAAGACTGTGGTTAACGCTAACATCGCCTTTCGTTCGGCGACGAACGAAACTGGTGGCCATCCGATGGATGGCCACTTCGACTCCCCGGACGCTTACCTCAACATTCGCTAACGCGACGACCGTGAAACATATTCAACACAGCATGACGTACCCGCGAGCCCGGCCCTCTATACCAGCACATGTACCAAGCAGGAACGGGGGTGACCTCGAACACGGCTTCGGCTGCGCGGCTCGGTCGCACTACCGCCAAAGGACCGCCCTTGCGATCCGGTTGGTAACGAACGCTCGTCCGGGCGAGGAGCATCGGTGATGAATCCCACGCCACATTCCAGCCTGGACAATCTCGGATCCCGCCCGCCCAAACATCTGTTGCTGGCGCAGTCGCTCCTCGCTGATATCCGCAGCGGCCGATATCCGCTGGAATCTCTCTTGCCCACTGAGGAAGCCCTATGCGCGATGTTCGGCGTTAGCCGTTTCACAGTTCGCTCTGCGCTACGCGCGCTGCAGGACCGAGGATATGTTCGAAAGCAGAGGCCGATCGGAACGCGCGTAATCGCAGACAGAGTCGAAGACCAGCAGACCATAAGGCTGACGTCGCTAGGTGATCTTGTTCAACTCGCCGAAGGCGGTCAGCAGATGATCACCGCAAGCGCCGATATCGCTGCTGATCCGACGCTGGCTAACACCATTGGTTGCACCGTTGGTCAACACTGGCGGCACCTTGAAGTCCTACGCTGGACAAGCGGTAACAAGGAGGCGCCGGCGATGCTTAGCCATCTATGGATTCATCCCATGTACTCGGGCGTCGCTCAAGATCTCCACCTCAATCGGATCTCCCCCGTTGTCATCTTTATCGAGCAGATTGGGCAACAATTCGGCGATCGTCCGTCCGACATCCAGCAGACAGTCAGTGCATTCAATATAAGGGGACATCTGGCTCGTGCGCTGCAGGTCAAGAACGGCACCCCTGGCCTTCGTATCCAACGCTGGTTCCGCAATGGTTCCGGCGAGTTGATCCTCTATGCCGACGGTTTTTATAACGGGCTCCTATATAAACACCAAACAACCCTGCACTTGAATAATTAAGGCTGGTTCTCGGATCATTGAGCGACGGAACACCCTTCAGCGCACTTCTATGGCCCGAAAATCGGACGGTGGAAACGGGGTATCAACCGCCCCCCGTTTGCACGGTAAGAGCACGATGATCCCGTCTTGACGACACCCAATTGCTGCCGCTCGTTGACGCGACCCCACCAATTCACGGCGTGCGTGGCCGCCCGCTTCTGAAGCCCAAAGTCATCTACGCAGACCGTGGCTACGACTCTGAGCCGCATCGTCAGCGGTTGCACGCGAAAATTTCATCGACACCGGGCTATACCGATCCCGGATACCCGGTTGAAGGCCGCAAGACAGCCTGAGCGGCTGCCGTGCGGCGCTGACGGCCGCTGCAAGCCGATCCGGATGAACCTGATCGGCCTGCACATCTCCGGCGCAAGGCCTGTTCATCATCGGGCCGCGAGGCGAGCCTGCTCAAGGAACGATCCGATCAGACGGGCACGCGGCGACGTCCTTTGCCATAGCACACCGAAGCGGCGCGGTTCCGGTTCCGAGGGCAGCGAGATCTTGGCAATGTGCAGCGCCGACGTCAGCGGAGACGCGACGTCCGGGACCAGCGACACGCCCAGGCCGCGATCCACCATCATCGCAATCGCGAGCAGGGAACTGAGTTCGAAGCGCTCTTGCGACGGGGCAATGCCGGCCTTGCGCAGGTATTCGTCTGCCTGCTTCCCGCCGCCAAGGGTTCTGTCATATCGGATGAGCGGCCTGGTTCGCAGAAGCTCGTGGGGGTCAGCCTTCTTGTCACGCTCCGCAGCGAGCACGACCAACGGTTCCTGGCGAAGCAGTTCCCATGCAATCGCCTTCGGCATCGAAAAGGGCGGATGCAGGCAGACGGCGGCATCGAGATCCGAACGCTTGACCGCGTCATACAACTCGCTCGACATCGCCGACTGTATGTAGACAGACACGCGCGGGTGTTCGGCTGTGAAGCGCGCCAACGCGTCTGGCAGGAGGCTGTGGAGCGCGGTATTGATCGTCCCGATACGAAGTTCGCGAATTTCATCGGCCTGGCTGATCCATCCTTTCAGGCTGTCCACTTCCCTGAGCAGGGGACCGCATCGTTCTGCGAGACGGCTCCCGGACTCCGTGGGCGCCACCGTCCTGCCGGCCCGTCCCAGGAGCCGGGTCCCGAGTTCCCGTTCAAGCACCTGAATCTGCTGGGAAATTGCCGCCGGGGTGACGTCAAGCCGCCTTGCAGCCTCGGCCAGCGAGCCGGTCTCGACTACCAGGGCGAAGGCTTTCAGATAGGCGGTTTCCATAGAATTTCTATTGAGCGAACGTAGAAAAGCATAGTTTATCTTTGTTGTGGATAGCACGACACTGCATCTCATCCCACAGAGCTAGGTGTTGGCCATGAGAAGCAAGCTGTTTGTCCCCGGTTCGCGCCCCGAGTTTTTCCCGAAAGCGCTGGCAAGCGATGCGGACGCGCTGTCATTCGACCTGGAGGATGCCGTTGCCGAAGACAGGAAAGCCGAAGCCCGATCCCTCCTGTCACGCCTCCTGCGCTCCGGCGAGGCGCGGAGCGCCGGCAAGACGCTCATCGTTCGCGTCAATGGCATTGCCACGGGGCATTTCGAAGCGGATCTTGCCGCAGTCGTAGTGCCAGGATTGCATCTGGTCAACGTGCCCAAGCCGGAGACCGCCGACGACGTCCGGCACGCGGCTGAGGCAGTCGAGCAAGCGGAACGGGCCAACGGCTTTACCGAAGCCGACACAAAAGTCCGGTTGCTGCTCAATATCGAATCGCCGGCGGCGTTGCGCCGCGCTGCCGAACTGGCAAGCGCGCATCCACGCGTCGCCGGCCTTCAACTCGGGCTTGGAGATCTCTTCGAACCCATCGGCATTCACCGGCGCAATCCCGCGGCCATCGCAACGGCCATGTTCGCCGTGCGAATGGCCGCGGGAGAGGCCAACGTCTTTGCCTACGACACGGTGTTCGCCAACATTCGGGATACCGAAGGCTTCCGTGCCGAGGCGGAGATGTCCATGCGGATGGGCTTTCTTGGCAAAAGCTGCGTCCACCCGAGCCAGATCGCGCTGGCCAACGAAGTGTATCGCCCGTCCGACGAAGAGATCGCGCATGCGATGCGGGTCGTGGCGGCCGCCGCCGAGGCGCATGCAAAAGGGATCGGGGCCTACGTCGTTGATGGAAAGATGATCGACCCACCCTTTGTCAGGCGTGCGCAGGCCATTGTCGATATCGGCAAGCGGCTGGGGCTGATCGCCGCCTGACCGGACTGTACAAAAATCAGACTGACAGGAGACAAACCATGAACACGTCATCTTCAAGCGGGGCCACAGGACGCTTCGCGCTGATAGCCGCACTCGCCACGGTCGGCTCGCTGGCTGCTTCGCCTCACGCGGGCGCGGAGAGCGCGTATCCGTCCAGGCCCGTCACCATCGTCGTTCCCTATCCGCCCGGCGGCTCGAACGATACCTTTGCGCGGATCGTGGCGAAGGAGATCGGCGAGGACCTGAAGCAGCCCGTGATCATCGACAACCGGCCCGGCGCGAGCGGCAACACGGGGACCGGCATCGTGGCGAAGGCGGCCCCGGACGGCTATACCCTGGTCGCGGTGTCCTCGAGCATGACGACCAACGCGGCGGTGCAGAGCAAACTGCCCTATGACGCGATCAAGAGCTTCTCCCCGGTAGCGATGCTGGCCCAGGGCCCATTCATCGTGGCTGTCAGCAATGCGTTCCCTGCCAGGAGTCCGCAGGACCTGGTAAACGCGATCCGGGCGAATCCGGGCAAATTCAACTATGCGTCTTCGGGGCCAGGGAGCGTCAATCAGTTCGGCACCGAGTTGCTCAAGGCCAAGGCCGGAAAGCTCGCCATCACGCATGTCCCCTACCGGGGCATGGGACCCGCCATCACTGACCTGATCGGCAACCAGACGCAGGTGCTGATCTCAAGCGGACCGTCGCTGCTGCCCATGGTCAGGGCCGGCAAGGTCCGGGCCGTAGGCATTACCAGCCTGAAACCAAGCCCCATCGCACCCGACCTGGTACCCATGGCGAGCGCCGTTCCCGGCTACGAGTTTGAACTCTGGTGGGGCTTTCTCGCGCCCGCGGGAACGCCGGAGGCAGTCATTGCGCGGCTCAACGCGGCCGTGAACAAGGCTCTGGCAAAGCCATCCGTCAAGGCAGCGATCCTCAGCGAAGGCGCCGAGGCAAAGCCCGGCACTCCCAAACAATTCGCAGAGACGATCGCTGCCGATGTTGCCAGGTGGAAGCAGCTTGCCAGGCAGCAGAACATTGTCGCGGACTGAATGTCCAGTTGAATCCGGAGGCTGTATGCAAACCAACATGACTGTCGGAGACTGCGCATTCGGCGCATTCGGCGCAACCCGAACGGGGCCGTCCGGCCCGCTGACCGGCGTGCGCGTGCTTGACCTGAGCGCTTATATCGCGGGGCCGTACGGCTGCTCGCTGCTCGCGGATCAGGGCGCGGACGTGATCAAGATCGAGCCTCCCGTGGGCGACAACCTGCGCAAGTATCCTTCGACGCTGGAGGCCGAGAGCCGGGCGTTCCTCGGCGTCAACCGAAGCAAGCTCGGCGTCGCACTCGACCTGAAGGATCCCGCCGACCTGGACCGGCTGCTTGCGCTGGTGCGCAACGCGGATGTACTTGTGCACAACTTCCGCCCCAGCGTCCCGGACCGGCTCGGCATTGGCTACGAGCAGCTCCGCGCCGTCAATTCGCGCCTCATCTACTGCGCCGTCACGGGATATGGCGAAACGGGTCCGCTGAAAGACAAGGCTGGCTATGACCAGGTGCTGCAGACGATGACCGGCATGTGCACGCTGCAAGGCAAGCGTGGCGGCCCGCCTGAGATTCTCTACGGCTCCGTGGTCGACTACTATGCGGCGGCCCTCGTGGCCGGCGCCGTTGCCTCTGCGCTCTACGAGCGTGAAAAGAGCGGCGAGGGGCAATATGTCGGCGTGTCCCTGCTTCGCGCAGCGCTGACCATGCAGTCCGCCCGGATGGTATGGGCCGATTCGGAGCCCAGGGATGTGGGACGCGACATGCGTTCCGGCGGGATCACCGGCATCCATCCCACCAGGGACGGCTATCTCTATATCTCCGCCAACACCCCGCACTTCTGGAAGGCGCTGTGCGAGAAGACCGGTCTGACTGCGTTGTTGTCGACCGATCGCTACGATAGCGTGCGCAAGCGTGCCGAGCACCATGATGAGATCGTCCCCAAACTGCATGCCGCGTTACAGCAACGCACGGCCCTGGATTGGGAAGCCGCGTTCGGCGAAGAAGTACCATGCGCGGCGGCGCGGTCGGTGGAGGACATGTTCGACTTCCCCCAGGTGGCCGCGGAGGAAATGATCACGACGTTCGACCATCCGGTGGTTGGCCGCTATCGCGGCTTCACGCGTGGCGTCAAATTCGGCCGCACGCCCGGCCCGGAGCCATTCGCCGCACCTGTGCTCGATCAACACGGAGAAATGGTCCGCGACGCAGCGGACAGGCTGGGGCGGAATGCCTGATTCCACGCATGGCGGCGCTGCAGTGCAGGTGCCGAACAGTTCGGCCACCACGGTCCCGGTCAGCGCGGCACTCGCAAATGCCTGCGACTCCCATCTGCATATCTACGATCCACGCTTCACCGCCGTTGCACCGATCGTGGCGGATGCGACGGTGGAGGAGTACCGCTGCGTTCAGGCGCTGATCGGGACCAGCCGCGCCGTCGTGGTACAGCCACGCGCCTATTGGACAGACAACAGTTGTACGCTCGATGCCATCCAGCGGTTGGGCCCGGCCAGTACGCGCGGAATCGCCGTGGTACGCCCGGACGCCACTGACGAGGCCTTGCATGTCCTCCACGCGGGAGGTATCCGGGGGATACGCTTCTCCCTTTATACGGACATGCATGCCGTTGTAGGGTTCGACATGGTGGAGCCGCTGGCAAACCGCATCGCCGAGTTCGGATGGCATTTGCAACTGCACTGGACCGCCGACCAGATCGTCGGACACCGCGACCTGCTGGCGCGGCTGCGCGCGCCCCTGGTCTTCGACCACCTGGCCCGCATGCCGCTCCCCGGAGGAACGGCGCATCCCGCGTTCGCGGTCGTGTCTGATCTCCTGGATCGAGGCAAAGCCTGGCTGAAGTTGTCTGGCGCATACCTCGACTCCCTCGTCGGCGCAGCCGGGCATTACGACGACATGGATCCGGTGGCGAAGGCATGGGTGGGAGCGGCCCCGGAACGGCTCGTCTGGGGCAGCGACTGGCCTCACCCCACGGAGGCGTGGCACAAGCCCGACGATGCCTTGCTGTACGACTTGCTTGCCCAATGGGCAGGTAGCCAGGAAATCCGCCGCAAGATACTGGTGGACAACCCTGCCTTGCTGTATGGATTCGAGGCCGCGTAAGCCGGCCGGACTTGAAGGAGACAAGATGAGAAGAACCCTGCAGGGGCTTTGCAAAGGCCTGGCGATCATGGCTGCCTCGATGCCGCTTTGCGCCATGGCATTCCCCGACAAGCCGATTCGCATGGTGGTGCCCTATTCGGCGGGTGGCGGCGCCGACAATACGGCGCGTGTCGTCGCGCAGAAGATGGGGGAGATCCTCGGGCAGACGATCGTGATCGACAACAAGCCGGGCGCCGGCGGTGTCATCGGCGCCGACGCAGTGGCCAAGGCCGCGCCCGATGGCTACACCGTCCTCTATGACGCCTCGGCATTCGCGGTAAACGGTGCACTGCGCAAGCTGCCATTCGATCCTGCCAGCGATTTCATTCCGGTCTCGTTGGTGGCGACTGCGCCGCAGATCCTCGTGGTTGCCGCGAATGCGCCTTACAAGACCGTCGCTGACCTGATCGCCTCGGCAAGGAAGACGCCCGGCAAGCTGACCTACGCATCCGCCGGCGCGGGGACCGGATCGCATCTTGCCGCGGAGATGTTCAACGAGCAGGCGAAGATCGAGTTGCTCCATATCCCATACAAGGGCGGTGCGCCGGCGCTCACCGATGTGATGGGAGGACAGGTTGCGATCTATTTCGGGAACACGGCGTCCACGCTGCAATACGTCACCAGCGGCAAGCTCAAGGCGCTTGCGGTGACATCCAGGAAGCGGATACAGGGATTGCCCAATACGCCCACCCTTGCGGAAAGCGGCATGCCAGACTACGAAGTGCTCGAATGGAATGGCGTGTTCCTGCCGAAGGGCACCGCGCAGGATCGCGTGCAAGCCATCGCAGGCGCCGTGCAGAAGGCTGTCGCGGATCCGGGCGTGCGTGCCAGGCTGCAGCAAGCCGGACTCGACCCGGTCGGGAACCCGCCACAGGCGTTCAAGAGCTTCCTGCAAGGCGAATCACTGCGCTGGCACACCCTTGTCAAGGCACGCGGGATCCGGGTCGAATAGACAGCCTCACTTTGAGCGTCGCCATCTCACGGACACCTGCTTCCACAGGGCTCGCGGGTGGCCACCCTTCCCCGGGAAGCGCCGCTCTCACCTGCATCGTATGTGGCGAGCGCACAGAGGCCGAACTGAAGCGCCTGTGCGCCGCCCCCGAGACAAACTCAGACCCCGCGCACACGCCGCACCAACTCGCTCAGACCGAGCGAGTGGCCGGGATCGTAGTAATGGATCAGCAGCGAGCGCCGCTGCCCAATCTCCACATCGAGGTTGGCGTGCTTCAGCGCAAAACCGTTGAATACGTAGACACTGCCAAGCTGCACCGGCACGCGCGCGCAGTGGCCTCGACGCAGATCGTGCAGCGTCAGCCATTTCCGCCACTCGAACGGTAGCTTGCGATGGATGCCATGGGTAACCTTGCACATCACATTGCCCAGCGTGGAGACCGACAGACGGGGGCGCCGATACATGAGCAGGTCACCGTTGCAGGCACAATCCGGCGCCAGTTGTAGCGGAATCAGCATCGTCAGCAGATGGGAATCGTAATGGCGGCAATGACTGTCCCTCCGCCTTACCGGGTCCGCGCAACGAATCACGTGTACTGGTTCCGGACGCAATATGCCCGGGACAGCCCTGGCCGCCATCGCGCGCGTATCCGCGCAGACGGTCTCCTCGAGTTGCCGGAATGCGTCGCCACGACGCAGGATTTCCGCTATGGCCTCTGGATGGGGGCGTTCCGACGCGTTGCCAGGCGACGTATCAATGGCCGCGTTGATCTCGGCAATCGCCTGCATCGGAACTACACTACGAAAATCTTTGAGGCCAACGCCCCTGTCAAATCGAAGCCGCTTCGCCACGGTATGACCTCGCAGGTTTTACCAGGGTTTCATAAATGGATGCAATGTCGATAGCTCCAAGGTAAAAGCGTATAGCAAATCTTTTTTGCCAGCGGTGCGTAATGTGCGCTGGCGCACAATAGTTGATGATGCGTGCGGAACTCCGGCCCAGGGAAGGGCGGCGATTGCTTTTCCCTCTCCTCCTCCTGAACGACAGGAATCGCAAACTGAGTCGCAAGCCAGGACCGGCACCTGTCCTGGCCGGCAAGGCGCCGCTTGCGCGCCTTTGCGCCTGCTCGCCTTACCGCGGCCTGTTCGCCGCGTCTTCGGCCTGCGCGCGCAGGCGTTCCTCCTGGGCCCTCAGCTCGGGGGTAAACGCCGCGCCGAAATCGTCGGCCTCGAAGACCGGGCGAATTTCGATCTCGGACTCCCCTTCCATGGGGTTGGGGCAGCGCCTGACCCATTCGACGGCCTCGTCCATGGACTTCACTTGCCACAGCCAGAACCCGGCAACGAGTTCCTTGGTTTCCGTGAACGGTCCGTCGATCACGGTCCGCTGGCTGCCAGAAAAGCGCACCCGTTTGCCCCTCGCGCTCGGGTGCAAGCCTTCGCCCGCAAGCAGCACGCCGGCCTTGACGAGTTCTTCGTTGAAGTTGCCCATGGCCGTAAGCAACTCCGTGCCGGGCATCTTGCCGGCCTCTGACTGGCTCGTGGCCTTCACCATCACCATGACACGCATCGCCGTTTCTCCTTGATCGGATTGCCGGAGCCGCACCGCCCCGGATTCGATTCAGGATAGACGGGCGGCTCTGATACTACGACGAACCGGGATACCGGAAATCGACACCGCCTTCGGAAAATCCGGGCCACGTGTGGCCAGGTCCGTCACCGACGGCGCGGATACGGGCCGTGGCGGCTGGCCCGCTTTCGCGCCGGAGTTGTTTTTGCGCACCGGCGCGCCGTGCGGGCAGAGGTTGCGCGGCAGCACCGCGGTGTCACATTCATCACACCGAACGCCGGCAGGCGGCAAGCGCGAGCGCCCGCGGCCAGCCCCCGCCTATATTGAGAATTCTTCCCGCAGCGTGTCGAGACTGGCACCCCTGATTCGTCGTCTGCATGGCGGCACTTGTTGCGCGCCAATTTGCAGACAATCTCAAAGGAGATCGGACATGAATTACATCGATGGATTTGTTCTCGCGGTGCCCACCGCCAGGCGGGAGACCTATCGCCAGCACGCCGAGGCTGCGGCGGCGGTGTTCAAGGCCCATGGCGCGCTGGGCCTGGTCGAGTGCTGGGGCGATGATGTGCCCGAGGGCAAGCTCACCTCGTTCCCGATGGCCGTGAAGCTGGAGAAGGACGAGACCGTGGTCTTCTCCTGGATCCTGTGGCCATCGCGCAAGGTGCGCGACGAGGGCATGAAGGCCGCCATGGCCGATCCGCGGCTGAAGATGGACGAGCCGATGCCGTTCGACGGCAAGCGGATGATCTTTGGCGGCTTCGAGATGATCGTGGACGCTTAGCCGGACGGCTGCGCCGGGTCGCCGGGTCGCCGGGTCGGTTAGCCAGGCTACGCCAGCCGCCATTCCGATGGCTCGTTCAACCAGCAGAGCCGCAGGCGGGAGTTCCTGCTGGGCGCGGCGCGACCCACGTTGTGTCCACCGCAGTGGATTGCCATGTTGGTGCGCGATGAAGCCAGGAGAGACGTAATGGAAGGCCCGCCGCTCATTTCCACGTGAGGGTGGCGGGCCCGCAGCGGGGGTGGAAAACCGGCGTCACAAGATCCGGCCAGCCCGAAGGCTGCCCCGCCCGGCCCGCCATAGAAAACTTCTAGGCGTGCGCCAACGCAACGGACGAATAAATTGCCGCAGAAAGCGGCAGTCCGCTTATGACGAAATCGGGTTTCCACGCCCGTCACCCTTGTTTGGGGTAACCGGTGGATTCCCGGATAGCAATGCAAAGAAGTCAATCAGCGTCACCAGCCGATCCCAGGGAATTCCTGCATTTACTGTTCTCGCGCTACACAGGCAGGCCAAGCTGCCCCGACCGCCTTCTCATTCCCGATCAAGGCCAACAAACCACACGCCAGCGACCCCCGCCAGTGTAGATAATCATGCCCGCTGGCAGTCTCCCCAAAACGCACGGAATACCCCTTGGCCAATAGCACATCACGCAAATGCCGCGATGTAGAAAGAATGCCGCCCGGCCCGCGCGCGCCCTCGAACAGTCCAGCCTCCAGATAGAATCGCACCGGCAACCGGGGCGCGGCGACATACTCCCGCGTCAGCCACTCAGGCTCGCGCGCCTGCACAGATGCACCCAGTCGCGACCCCTCCATAGGCGCCCACCAGAATGACCCCGACTGGCTAAGCACGTTGCCGAACAACTCCGGATGACGCAGTGCCGCGTAGGCCGACGCCAATCCTCCGAAACTGGAACCTGCCACCACGGTGCTGCCCGCCGGTGCCGACAAACCCTGCCCCCGCGCCCACGGCATCAGCTCTTCAGCAAGGAACCGCGCGAACATCGGATTGGGCGGTAGCTCGACACCACGCGCCGCCGCACTGGGATTGCCGACAATGATCGCCGCAGTCGGCGGAATCCGCCCTTCCGCAATCAGGTTGTCCAGAATCACCGGCGTTGGCACCAGGCTCACATAGGCTTGCGCGTCAAACACAACCAGCAGCGCCTGCCCGTCAGCCCCGGGACGGTATCCGACAGGACGGTACAAATAGACATCGCGCGAGTTCCCCAACAACCGGCTGTCGAACCGATGCCGCGACACCGTGCCCACGGACACCCCGGCTCGCGCCTCCACCCACGGCTGCGGCGGCGCCTTGGACAGCTCCAGCACCGACTTATCCTGGAACACATCGACACCGCCACCCGGAAACACCCGCGCATTGAGCGGATCGCGCTGCGCCGTGGCCAGGATCGCGCGGCGCCGCTGCGGCGCGGGTGCGTCGAACTGCGGCACATCCGGAGCCAGCTGGTAGCTCAGGCGCGTGCTTGCAGGCAGGCGATAGGAGCGATACCAGACGTCGCTGTTCCCCAGCCGCGCCAGTTCGTCGTGATCGCCGGCCGGGCTGCCGAACAAGCGCACACCGTGGCTGGCGCCGCGCCACAGGAAGGTCACCAGTACCTCGTCGCCCGCGCCATTCTCCGCGCGGTGGGCACCGGGTGCGCCCAGCGGCTCGACCAGCGGCGTACCCTGCCGGCGCATTTCCTCCCAGAACGCCGCGCTGCCGCCACCGTCGGCCAGCGTACCCGCCAGCGCCCGCAGCCGCGGACTCTCGGGCGCATCGGCAGGCGCGTGCTGTGCCTTCAATGGCACGATGCTTGAAACGGTCACCTTGAACGGCGTGCCGGAACGGGCCGCGGCATCGCCCTGTGCGCCTGGCTTGTCCGCGCCTTCTTCGGGCAGCTTCACCAGCAACGTGTAGTCCCCATCCTCCGGCGCCACAAACATGAAATCCCGCGTAGGCAAGCCCGCCCCGGCCAACCGCCGCAAGTGCTGGCCCTTTGCATCCGCCAGATCCAGCGCCGCCGGCACGCCTTCGAACCCGCCCTGGACCAGATCGCCACGCGCGAGGCGCAGCCGGTAGGCGACCGGCGTGCCGGGCCGCCACTCGCCGCTAGCGCTGCCACCCGCTTCAAGCCGGTCGCTTGCTGCAAGCGCGGCGCCGGCACTTGCGGATTTGGCGGCGCCAGCGTTGGTTGCGCCCATCGCCGCCCCGCTATCCTTCGCACCAGCCCAGCCAGGCACCAACCCTGCCACCATCGCAGCCACTGCCAGCCCGAGCCGCAGCCCCTTCAGCCCGGACCGATACGCCATCTCATGTTCGTTCATGCCCACTACCCTCAAAAATCAACCGTGGTGGAGAGCTTGAAAGTCCGCGGCGCATTCTGCGTGACAAACCCATCGTTGAACGTGCCGGTCCAGTAACTCCGATTGAGCAGGTTCTCCACGCTCGCCCGGAACACCACCTTCCGGTTCTGGATACTCGTGGCATAGCGCGCCCCGATGTCAAACCGCGTCCACCCCGGAATCCGCTGCGTATTCGCCGAGTTGATGTACTGCCAGCTAGTGCGCACCGCGCGGCCATTCAGCGTCAGCCCGGGCACCCAGGGCGTGTCCCATTCCAGCGCCACGCTGCCAGCCCACCTGGGTGCGCCAAAGGCAGTGTTGCCGTCATAGGCGCCATTGGCGGTATGCGTCAGCAGCGCCTGCGTATAAGTCACCCCACCCATCACCCGCACCCGGGGCATGACCTGGCCAAACACGTTCCACTCCACCCCGCGATTCCGTTGCTCGCCGTCAGCGTTGTAGGTATTGCTTGCCGTATCCTTGAGCATGCTCGGCTTGGAAATCTGAAACACGCTCAGGGTGTTGGTGATCTCGCCCGCGTCCCATTTCACGCCGGCTTCCATCTGCTTGCTCTTGTACGGCGCGAAGACCTGCCCATAGTTTCTCGCGGTCACATCCGTGACGGTGTCACCCTGGCTCAGGCCTTCGATGTAGTTGGCGTAGAGCGATACCTGCGCGGTCCACGGCTTGACCACCAGCCCCAGTGCTGGCGTAAGCGCGCTTTTGTCGTAGTCGGCGGTCTGCAGGCCGGTGGTGGTGCTGAAGCTCTTGGTCTGCACACGCTGGGCGCGCAGGCCGGCGGTGAGCAGCACGCGGTCGCGCGCGAACGATAGGGTGTCGGCCAGCGCGATGCTGGTGAGCGTGGTGTCGGCGGTCTTCGGCGCGGCGCCCGGATCGGCCGCCAGCTTTGGCGTGGAGGGGTTGTAGATATTGGATGGGTAACTGGCGCTGGTCTTGTTGATGGTGCCGCTCTCCATCTGCAGCATGGTGGCGCTCAGCACGACCTGATGGCCGACCGGGCCGGTTTGCGCCCGCGCCCGCAGCCCGGTTTCCGCCGAAAGCGTGTCGATGTAGCCGTTCTGGTTGTAGGTGGCGCCGGTGTAGTTGCCCGAGGGCAGGACGTTGCCGGCCCGGGTGCCGTTGATGTAGCCGGAGTAGCGATAGCCGCGCGCGCCCACGCCGGCGTAGGCGGTGATGTGGTCGTTGAAGTCGTACTCGCCGCGCAGCACGGCGGCCTTGTTGTCCAGCCGGCCGTGGGTGCCGCGCAGCAGGTTGGTGCCGGTCTTGGGCGGGCTGGCGACGGTGGTGCCGGAGAAGGATGCCATCCAGGGGCTGCCGTTGCTGATCTCTTCCTCGTTGGCGTAGGCGTCCAGCGACAGGCGCAGGCGTTCGCCGCGATAGTCCAGCCCCAGCGCGCCAAGCACGCGCTTCTTGCTCTGCCCGTCCAGCTCGCTGCGGCCGTCGCGATAGGCGCCGTTGAAGCGCACGCCGAACTCTCTGCGCTCGCCATAGCGGCGGCCCAGGTCGAGATGGCCGCCGAATTGCGAGCTGGAGATGTAATCCGCGGTGAACCGGGTCAGCGGCGCGTCGCCGGCGCGCTTGGGCACCAGGTTGATGACGCCGCCCACTGCGCCGTTGGGCGACATGCCGGAAAGCAACGCACTGGGGCCCTTGAGCACTTCCACCCGTTCTACGAACTCGGTGGGCGAATGGCCGTTTGGCGACAAGCCGTACATGCCGCTGAGCGCAAGGTCGTCGGCGTTGATCGAGAAGCCGCGGATGCTGTAATTCTCGTAAATGTGCCCGGCCGAGGTGGTGAAGCGCACGGAGGGGTCGTTGACCAGCACATCGCCCACCGTGCTGGCCTGCTGGTCTTCGATGGTCTGCGCGGTGTAGCTGCTGACGCTGAAGGGTGTGTCCATCATGTCGACATTGCCAAGCATGCCGAGCCTCGCGCCGCGTGCCATCTGGCCGCCGGCGTAGGCCTCGGGCAGCGCTTCGGCAGCGTCGCCGGCAGCGCTCACCGTCACCGTGGGCAGCTCGACTACGTTGGCGGAGCCGGGCGGCGGCGCTTCCAGGCGCAGCGTATAGGTGCCATTGCCGCCGCGCACGGCCTGCAGCCCATGTCCGGCCAGCAGCCGGGCAAAGCCTTCGTGCACCGTGAAGCTGCCGCTCAGGCCGACGCTGGTCTTGCCGCGCGTGAGCGCCGCATCGGCAGCCAGCTCCACACCGGCGCGGCCGGCAAAGCGGTTCAGGACCTGGTCCAGCGTGCCCGGTGCGATGTCATAGGCGCGCCGGGCCTCGGCCGCGTCCTGCACGGGCTGGGCGTGGACGCGCTGCGGCATGGCGGCGCTGCCCAGGCCCAGTGCCAGGGCAGCCAGCAGGGCCGGCCCGATGGCTGCGGCAAGCGCGGTCTGGCGTGGCACGCAGGCGGGCTGGCTTGCGGCTTGTTTGATTGAACGGATTGAGCAGGGTCGGAGTGTGGAATTGAGCGCGCTTGTAACGCGCGCGATGGCCGGGGTACGGCTGCACGGCATGGCGGAATCCTTTCGATGCCAAGGGTTTTGTGTCGGTTCTCTTCTGGTATTCCGAACGAAAATCCGAAACCCTCAATGCCGCAAAAAAACTTTGCCTGTGCGCCCTGCCCCCTAACGCGCCTGCACCGTGACCCAGTACCGGGTGCGGTAGACCAGCGCCACCGGCAGCCCCAGCGTCAGGTTGGCAAGCGCCCGGTCGGTGTCCGACAGCGGGAACACGCCACTGACGCGCAGCTCGGCCACCTCCGCGTCGCATCGCAGCACGCCAGGCCGGTAGCGCGCCAGTTCGGCGAGGAGATCCGCCACCCGCATGCGTTCGGCCACCAGCATGCGGCGCGACCAGGCGGCGGTGCCTTCGTCGGTGGGCTGCGGAGGCGAAGCGGCATCGGTGCGCAGTTCGGTCTGCTGGCCGGCGTCGATCCGCTGTTCCCGCGCGCCCGGCCGCGCCGGCCGGACCATCACCGCGCCTTCCAGCACCGCGACGCTGGACACGCCATCCTGCTGCCGCACCGTGAAGCGGGTGCCCAGCGCACGCGCCGTGCCTTCGCGGGTCTGCACCAGGAAGGGTCGGTACACCAGCGCCGGATCGGCGGCGGTGCTCACCAGGATCTCGCCGGCGCGCAACACCACGCGGCGTTCGCCGTCGTCGTAGCGCACATCGATGGCGCTGGCGGTATTGAGAAGGATGCGGGTGCCGTCGGGCAGCTTCACCTCGCGCTGCTCGCCCACGGCGGTGCGGTGGTCGGCCAGCGCAAGCTGCCAGGTCTCGGTCTGGCGCACCAGGCCGGCAGTGCCGCCAACCAGCGTCAACAGGCCAAGCAGGCTCAGCGCCCGGCGCCGCGTGGCTGGCGCGGTGGCCGCGCCCGGCGGCGCCAGCAAAGTGCCGCGCGCCACATCGCGTGGCACGCTGTGCAGCTTGTCGCCCACCGCCTGCAAGCGCAACCAGGCACGCTCGTGCGCGGGATCAGCGGCGCGCCAGGCAGCGCAGGCGGCGGCATCGGCACTGCTGGCCTGCTCGGACCATAGCCGCGCCAGCCACTGCGCGGCGCGCTGCACCACCTCGGGATCGATGCTGTCCTTGATGCCGTCCTGCGCGCCGGCGGACGCGGGCCGCTGGCCTGGGGTCTTCATGCCGGGGCGCCGAACAACGTGGCGTAGCACGCTACCAGCGCGCTGGCGATGTATTTCTCCACCGACGAGACGGACACACGCAGTTGCGCGGCGATCTCGCGATAGCTCAGGCCTTCGAGCTTGCATAGCAGCAGCGCGCGGCGCGCCTTGGGCGCCAGGCGGTCGAGGATGGTGTCGATCTCGATCAGGGTTTCCAGCACGAGGGCGCGGGTTTCCGGCGAGGGTGACTGCGCCTCGGGCAAGTCGGCGATGGTGGCCAGATAGGCGGACTCGATGCGGCGCCGCCGGTAGAGGTCGACCACGAGGCCGTTGGCGATCTGCGTCAGATAGCGGCGCGACTGCTCTGGCCGGGGCGCCGCGCCCGAGACCAGCACGCGCAGGTAGGTGTCGTGCGCCAGGTCGGCGGCATCCATGGCGTTGCCAAGCTTCTTGCGCAGCCAGCCGCGCAGCCAGCCGTGGTGGTCGCTGTAGAGATGGTGGATTTCCTGGTCGAGGCTGGGTTCGGCTGCGGACATGGTGGCTTGGAGTCCGCCTGGAGGGCGTGGGCTGTTGCCTTTCCTCTGTTGTCGCGGATAAGAATCATTCGCATTGGATTGTACGCGAAGGGTTATCGGACTGGCAAGGCGCCGCCGGCCGGGATTCCGGCTGCGCGATTTATGGCCACTGTCGCAGCTATCATTTGCGGGGTGTCGACATGACGACTGGCAAAAAATGAACGGTGAGATTACCGGCGTAGCAGGGCTGCGCGACGTCCTGTCGGCGTTGGGCACGGACGATATCAATCACCATGGGCGCCAGCTGTCCGAGCATCTGGTCGGTACCTATGCGCTTCTTGCCGCCTGGGGCAATCGCGCTTCATCGCCCTAGCCGGTGCGTTTCACAGCGTCTACGGAACAGAGGAGTTCGCGGCCAGGGCACTGCCGCTTACCAGCCGCGGCAAGATTGCCGCCCTGTTGGGGACCGAGGCTGAGCGCCTTGTCTACTTCCTCTGCGTTGCTGATCGCAGAAGGTTCTACGACGTGCCGGTCGGGGGCCCGTTTCATATCGTCCCCGGCGCATGAAGCCGTGTTTACCGCCCGACGGGCGGCAAACACCGTCCCGCGATGCGAAGCGAGCCGTCAAGGTGTACCAGGCCGTATGGGGCGCCTCGTCGGCAGGCAAAAAGAGCGGAAAAGAGGGACCCATGTTTGAGTATCGCCTTAAGGCGATGCGAGTTTGGGTC